>Ga0164296_1002710_pt1 | contig 17284 bp, 18 predicted proteins | sample GEODES057metaG_FD_113533 | JGI IMG/M metagenome (GOLD analysis project Ga0164296, IMG submission 113533) | Dystrophic lake water microbial communities from Trout Bog Lake, Wisconsin, USA - GEODES057 metaG | ecosystem: Environmental > Aquatic > Freshwater > Lake | place: USA: Trout Bog Lake... | reverse complement strand
TGTTTTGCCGTTTAAAGAAGTCAACGAAGGTGGCTCATTTATTCTAGGTTTTCAAGCTCTACCGATGATCTTGATTTTCAGTGCACTCTCATCCGTTCTCTACTATTGGCGTGTTCTTCCAATTGTGGTCAATATTTTTGCTTGGGGACTAAGGCGTGTATTCGCTCTAAGTGGAGCCACTAGTTTTGCAACTATAGCAACTGTCTTTGTCGGGATGGTTGAGGCTCCATTGTTGGTGAGACCCTATTTAAAAGACATGAACCGATCAGAACTATTTATTGTCATGGCGTCAGGCATGGCAACCATATCAGGTACGGTTTTAGTCTTATACGCAACTTTTCTACAAAATTCTGTGCCTGGTGCCATTTCACATTTATTAATTGCCTCAATCATTAGTGCACCAGCTGCAGTCATGCTTGGACTCATCGTTGTGCCTCTCACTAATGAGCAAGAACAGTCGATAAAACTTGAACAAGTCGATTTATTAACTTCTTTGAAAATGTTATTGCGGCGCGAGCAACCCAGTCAGTCTAATTTAGAAATCTCTCTCAATCATTCACGTGAGAGCCTCATGGATGCAATTAGTGAGGGTACTTATCAAGGGCTTAAATTACTGGCTAATGTTATTGCCATGTTGATCGTATTGGTTGCACTCGTAGCGCTTATCAATAATTTTCTTGCTTACTTGCCTAATTTTTTTGATAGTCCCTTAACACTTCAAAGGTTAGTGGGTTGGTTTTTACAGCCTTTTGCATGGACTTTGGGGCTAGATTGGAGAGATTGTGCTGTTGCTGGACAGCTTTTAGGTACCAAGCTTGTCTTGAATGAATTCATTGCGTATTTGGATTTGTCGAAATTACCCGATGGGTCATTGTCTGAAAAAGGAAGAGTATTGATGACATACTTACTTTGTGGTTTTGCCAATTTTGGAAGTTTGGGAATTGTGATTGGTGGATTGGGTGCAATGGCACCACAAAGAAAGAAAGAAATAATTGAAATGGGTGCCCGCTCCTTACTGGTTGGGATGCTCTCGACTTGTTTGTCAGGATCCATGGCTGCCATCATTTTGTTTGGATTTTAAATTGTCATTCAAATATGAGTTGATTAAAGCTCATGCCTTGCATGAATCAGGTCATTTGGATCAGGCCAAATCTTTGTATGAAAAAATATTATTGATTGATCCTGAAAATTTCGATGCGTTGCAATTGCTTGGTATGTTGTTAGCGCAGACTGGACGTGATGACGAGGCGCTTAGATTATTTTATAAAGCCATCGAGATTGATTCGAGTAATTCGATTGTTTTAAATAATTTAGCTCTCTTGCTAAAAAAGCTAGGGCAACATCATTTGGCAATTGAATATTTTCAAAAGGCAATTGAAAATAATCCTTTGTCTGCTGATTCGTATTACAACTGTGCCATCACATTTCAAATAATCGGTGATTTGGAAAAAGCTCAGATTTATTATCACCGTTGTCTTGAAATCAAGCCCGATTTCTTTAGTGCTCACATGAATTTGGGGTTCTTGTCTGAGTTGACAAAAAATTATTCAACTGCATTAGTTCACTATGAAGATGCACTCAAAATAAATAAAAATTACGCCCCGCTTTTATTTAATTTAGGTAACGTCTATAAAGAACTGAACAAATTTGATAATGCCTTAGAGAACTACAGCCTAGCGCTTTATTTTCAAAATAATTTTAAAGAAGCTGCTTTCAATAAGGCGTCAGTGTTAGAGCAAATGGGGCATTTTGACAAAGCATTGATCGCATTTGACGAGGCCCTAGCAATAGACCCGTACTATATTGATTGTTATCTCCATCAATCCATCATCCTTTGTAAGCTTCGTCGTTATATTGAAGCAAGGTCTGCGATTGAAAATGCTTTGAATTTGCAAAGCGATCATATTTTGGCTCTAAATCAACTGGCAATTGTTCTACGTTTTTTGAAGTTGCATTCTGTTGCCCTGGAAGTGATTGCAAAAGTGTTGAACCTTGATCCTCAGTTCGCACTCGCTTACGTCAACCGCGGTAATGTCTTGATAGAGTTGAATAAATTTGAATTGGCTTTGGAGAGTTACGATCGTGCATTAGATCTTGATACATCCTTAGTTAAAGTACATTGGAATAGAGCATTACTCCTATTGCAAATGGGAAATTTTGAGGAAGGCTGGATAGCTTATGAATATCGATGGGTTGGCGCTGACTTTAGAACAACGAAGTTGACCACTACTCATCCAGTTTGGGGCCGTGGAGATGAACACAAGCGATTGTTGATCTGGTCTGAACAAGGAATCGGTACAGAGTTTATGTTCGCAAATTTTTTGACGCATGTGAATACATTGTCAAAACATGTTGAAGTCTTGGTTGATCCCAGAGGTCTTGAGATTTATCGCCGCTCTTACCCTCAGTTGAGCTTTTCCTCAAACACAGAGCCAGTTGACCCCAACTCTTACGACTGCCACTTACCTATGGGAAGTTTGCCTCAACATCTTTTTTCTGAGACTTCATTTAGAACAACTAATCGCCCTTACCTGAAGTCAAAAAAAGACCAAGCGGATCAATTGAGAAAGCTCTTTAAGCGCTCAAAACCACTTGTTGGAATCAGTTGGGCTACAAAGAGTGAGACAACAGGGCTAGATCGTTCAATCAAATTGGTTGAATTCTTTGATTCAGTCCATCATTTAGACTTGGATTTCATTAGCTTACAGTATGGCGATGTAGAGGCTGATCTCAAGTTCATTAAAGATCAATATGGAATTGAGATTCAAACCGCCGAATCAATTGACAATTTCAGTAATGTCGATGGTTTATTGTCTCTAATTGAAGCCTGTGATGTCGTATTGTCAATTGATAATTCAACTGTTCATTTTGCTGGAGCCATTGGCAAAGAAACATGGGTCATGTTGCCATTCAACGCAGATTGGAGATGGTTTAATGAGGGCGAGCGTTGTATGTGGTACCCAAGCACCAGGCTTTTCAGGCAAACCGAGCTAGGCCAATGGGAAGCCGTTTTCGATCAGATCAAGAAAGAATTGAGTAGTTTGTGATTGGAGCCTGGTAAATTTACCAAGGCTCAAAATTTAAAGAGATTATTTTTTGATCTCTTTCATATCACCAATGAATTTACCGCCGCGCTCAATTTCAATTTCTGAGTACTCTAAGTTACCCGTGACTTGGCCAGAAGCGTTGATTTGAAAGTGTTCACGGCAGTGAATTTCATCTTTCAAAATTCCTGACACGCTGATGCTGTTGGCGAAAATCTTACCAGTGACTTGTCCAGTGCGACCAATCTCCAAGCTACCAGCTCTCAATTCACCATCAACAGTTCCGTTAACTGTGGCATGCCCTGACAATGTAATAGACCCCGTTATCGAGACACCTTCACCAATGTGAATGTTGGTACTCTTATCGTTTGCTCTTGATGGCTCTGGACGAGCTACTAGATTATTGGTATTCGTTGTGGTATCTTGAATAATTGGATACGTTGCCATTTTTTAGATAACCTTTGTCAAAAGAATAGTACTGAATCTACGCCTCAAATATTGTAATTCTTTTTAATTTAATTCGTTATCCGGATTTTTAACAAGTAGAATAAAATAGTATTAAAGTATTAATAATTGCTATGTTTATATCTAAAAGCGTCATTTGTAACTTACATGGCTTAAACGCTCTTAAGGAGCTATTTTTAATATAACTGGATGACTATTAAGTAAAGTTTTATAGTTTGCAAGTTCATCGAAGAAATACAACTCAAGCTAAAAATAGTTGTCGTTTGTTCTTGTTCGCCTCATGGTGAGAGCTGCTTCTTGATGTCTATAGAATTCCTTTCAGAATAAGATTTCCACTGATTACGCATTTTGCAAGGGCTAGTTAGGCAAGGTAAAGGTGAAACTTCAGAAAATTAGCTGTATAATTTCCGGTTCGGCGCTTTAGCTCAGTCGGTTAGAGCGATGGAATCATAATCCACAGGTCCGCGGTTCGAATCCGTGAAGCGCCACCAAATTCACTCTTCCGGATAATAAGCTCTTTCTAATGAAATGCTAATCCGATGAAAAAAGTCATCATAATTGCAGGCCCCAACGGGGCTGGTAAAACGACTTTTGCACGTAATTTTCTCCCCAATGAAGCCCAAACTTATCAGTTGATAAATGCTGACCTTATTGCAGCTGGTCTTTCGCCTTTTAATCCGGATTTAGTGGCTTTTAAAGCTGGAAGAATACTGAGTGAGATTGATGCAGTATCTTTATCAGGCCGTAATTTTGCATTTGAAACGACCTTGCCTGGTGTTCATTATTTAGCCCCAATCAAGCGTTGGCAAAATTTGGGATACACCGTGAAGCTTTGGTTTATTAAGTTAAGCACATCTGAGTTAGCGATAGAAAAAGTCAAATCTCGTGTTAAACATGGGGGAGACGACATTCCTCATGCAACGATCTTACGTCGATTTACATCCGGTCTAAAAAATTTAGAAAAATTCAAGTCAATCGTTGACACTTGGGTTATTTACTACGGTGACGTAGTTATACCAAAATTAATTGATTGGAGAGCCAATGAACACTAAGGACATTCGATTGTCTAAAGATCACGATTTAGCTGGATCTTTTGATGCAATGTTAAGAGCAGGTCAATCAGCTATAGATTTAGCGATTCAAACCAACACAGAAATTGTGACCTTAGTAGATGGAAAAATTGTCTACCGATCAGCAGAACAGCTTAAAAAGGAGCGAGAGCGCAATTCCCATCCAACTCTTTGAATTGTTAGAGCGATGGAATCATAACTAACAGTTGCGACGATGCAAATACCCTGCGTTTACTAAAAAAGCCCATTGCTTTCTGACTTTAAGTTATAAATTCAAGTGGTACAGAATTTTTTAATATTTCTTTTATAAATCGAGGCTCATCATGGTGAAAAAAAATAAAACATTTGTTCAAGTTAGAGACATCAATATTCATTATGTATTGTCAGACTTTACCGATCCTTGGAGTACAAAAGAGCCAGAAACTTTTATCCTTTATCCAGGATACTGCCGTAATACTGAATTTTGGAGAGCTTGGCATATTTTGTTAGGTAGAAACTATCGAGTCTTGAGTCTTGATGCCAGAGGTTATGGCGATACCACCAAGCCTCCAGAAGATGCAGAGGTGACCCCTGAGTTGCTTGCTGGGGATGCCATAGGACTTATGGATGCCTTGGGAATTGAAAAAGCTCATTGGGTTGGCGAGTCAACTGGTGGTGCTCTAGGACTAGTTGCTGCTTTGGAGCATCCCGATAGGATTTCTTCAATTACTTTATTAAACACTGCGGCAAAGATGGGCAATGAAACCATCTCAACTTATGCACTGGGTGAGGTTGATCAAGCGGCTGCCTTGAGAAAATATGGTGTAGCCGAATGGTGTCGACAAACATTACAGTATCGAATGGATTTGAGCAAAGCGCCCAAAGGTTTAGAGGAGTGGGTTCCAGTTGAAATGGCTAAAACCCCGACTTACATGGCGATAGCAGCTTTCAAGTTATTTGCGCATGTGGATTTGACGCCGCGCTTGAAGGAAATCAAAGTTCCAACTCTTTTGATCGTTGGCAGTAAATGCACGGAGCGACGCAGAAGTCACATGGCTGAAATGAGAGACCTGCTACCAATCTCTAAATTGGTTGAGCTTGAAGGTTACGATTACGGTATTCATTTCTTGGCGCCTGATGCTGTCGTGGCTCAAGTCCAGGAATTTTTAGCTGAACACTCATGACTTTGAAGGTGTATTTCAATCGCTTCTTCTGGTCTTGCTTGGCTTTGGCTATGTTGTTTTTTCAATGGCCTAGCCTAGCCCAGGTTTACCCCGATCACCCGATTACCCTGGTGATTCCTTATCCTCCAGGGTCGAGTACCAACGATATTTTGGGCCGCTTGCTAGCCAAAAAATTATCTGAAAAATTAGGCCAGCAAGTCGTACCAGAAAATCGGCCTGGAGCAAGCGGTAATTTAGGCTCTATGTTGGTTGCCAAGTCACAAGCCAATGGATACATACTTTTAGTGGGCGTGGCTGCTCCTTTATCAGTGGGTCCCAATATCAATAAAAACCTTGGTTATGACCCAATCAAAGATCTGGCACCAGTGGCCATGTTTGCCAACACGCCCTATGTGATGGTGGTTAACTCAAGTGTTCCGGCCAGTAATTCAAAGGAACTATTGGCCTTGGCTAGATCAAAACCTGGGACATTGAATTTTGCTTCTTCCGGTGTGGGCGGAACACCACATCTGTGTGGTGAGTTGTTCAATTCAATGGGAGGGGTTCAAATTACCCATATCCCTTATAAGGGTGCAGCTGACGCGATGACGGACTTACTGAGCGGGCGGGTTGATATGTTGTGTACTGGATTTACCGCATTGGAAGAACATATTAAGTCAGGTCGATTAAAACCAATTGGTATCGCCACCAATAAACGCTCAGACTTGTTGCCTAATTTAATGACTTTTGAAGAGCAAGGCCTTACTGGATTCTTAGTGAATTCATGGACGGGTTTATTTGCACCAGCTAAAACCCCTGAATGGATGATAAAAAAATTATCACTCGAGGTCCAGAAAATCACCAACGATCCACAAACTCAAGCTGCCTTGTTAAAGCAAGGATCTGAGCCCATGTACATGGCACCTGATCAGTTGGGACTCTTTTTAAAATCCGACACTGCCAAATGGGGTGCGGTCATAAAAAGTGCCGCGATTACAGCTGAATAGATTTTTTGTTCACGCTTAATGAGCAGTGCCTCAAATAGAAAATTGACCAGCAATGTCAAAATTTGAACTCTCACACCAGGTCTATATTCATTACTCAGATCATAATTTCAGTAATCCATGGGATTCATCTGAAGCCATTTTATTCTTGCATGGAAACGCAGAGAGCCATAGGGTTTGGTTCAATTGGATACCGCACTTGGCCAGGCATTACCGAGTGATATGTCCGGATATGCGCGGTTTTGGAGAGTCCACCCCCATGCCTCTCGATCACGTTTGGAGCTTGCATGAATTGGTTCATGATGCGATTCGCTTGATGGATCATTTGGGTATCGAGAGGTTTCATTTGGTGGGTGCCAAATTGGGGGGCACAGTAGCGAGAAGGTTTGCCGCGACTTATCCCGATAAAGTATTGACGCTCACGTTGGCGGGAACCCCTGCAGCCAATCGAGGTGATTTGACTGAGCGTACGAAAGCGTGGACATTGGAATTTGAAACTCATGGCGTAGCGAGATGGGCTGAGCAATCTATGCGGTCTCGACTGGGTGCTCAATTTCCAGACAAGGGCGTTCAGTGGTGGATTGACTTGATGTCAAAAACACCCGTCAGCTCTCAAATCGGATTTATGAAAGTCATTCCTTCTAGCGTGATCACCGATGACTTACAAAAAATTGTGTGTCCAACGCTGGTGATCACAACCCAAGGGAGTGCATTGGGCTCAGCCGATGAGGTCAAATCATGGCAACGCGAAATTAAAAACTCAAAGCTTGTCGTCTTACCTGGCGATTCTTACCATGTCGCTGCTAGTCATGGGGACGAATGCGCTCAATTGATGCTTTCCTTTATTAAAGCCGTGTAGTGCATTGATCTAGGGTTTTCCCGTACAAGTCTATTTTTAATATTTCACAAGTGGTCGCAATACACTTCCTTTTTGTTAGACTCCGAATGAACCCTTGGGGATGGCCTCTAAGGTACTGTTTGAATAGGATTATTTATGAAACTAAAGCGTCTCTCTCTGTCAGTTATTGCTGCGTGTGCAGTCATGACGTTCACAGCATATTGCCAAGCACAAACAGTAAAAATTGGTTTTTTGAGTACCTTTAGTGGTCCTGGTGCGGCTCAAGGCGATCAATTGGACAAAGGCGTCAAGCTTTACATGAAGCTCAACGGTGACAAGTTACCCCCAGGCGTAAAAGTTGAAGTGATCACTCGCGATGATACGGGTGCTGTGCCTGATGTGGCCAAAAGAGTGGCTCAAGAGTTGATCGTACGTGATAAGGTCGATTTTTTAACGGGGTTTGTTTGGACCCCCAATATGGCCGCTATCGCGCCCTTGACAACAGAGGCCAAGGTACCTTATGTCAGCATGAATGCTGCTGGTGCACGCATTATGAACAATGCGCCCTATATGGCAAGGGTCTCTTTTACGATTTGGCAGTCTGCTTATCCATTAGGTCAATGGGCGGCTAAAAAATACAAAAAAGCGTACACAGCGGTCACAGATTTTGCACCAGGACATGAGGCCGAGGAGGGCTTTATCAAGGGATTTAAAGAAGGTGGTGGCGAAATTCTTGGAAGTGTTCGGATTCCTTTTGCCAACCCAGATTTTGTTCCGTTTATGCAGCGAATCAAGGATGCTAAGCCAGACGTCATTTTTGGTTTCAATCCTGCTGGTAAATCGGCCACTGGCATGATGAAGGCCTATTCAGATTTGGATTTACCCAAGGCAGGCATCAAATACATTGGAACAGGCGATATTGTGACTGACGAGGAACTTCAGGGCATGGGCGATGTAGCTCTGGGCGTCACGACTGTCCATCATTATTCGGCTGCCTCGGATCGACCTGCCAACAAAGCATTTGTTGCCGCCTATAAGAAAGAATTTGGTGAAAATTTAAATCCTGGTTTCATGGTCGTGGGTGCATGGGATGCAATGGATGCAATTTTTCACGTCATCAAGGAGCAAAATGGGAAAGTTGATCCTGATAAATCCATGGAATTGCTTAAAAAGTGGAAAAGTACCAATAGTCCAAGAGGCAACGTTTCCATCGACCCAGAAACAAGAGACGTGATCAACCCTGAATATTTGCGTGAAGTTCGTAAAGTTGGTGGTAAGTTGGCCAATGTGGAGATTGAAACCATCAGTGCAGGCATCAAAGACCCGATGAAAGAGTCTGATAAGAAAAAATGATGTCTTCAAAAAGTGAGTGTGTGGCGTGCTAATTTTTAGTGGGCAAGCCATTTGATGGATGTCATCATCTCCTCTCTAATTAGTGTCCTTTTCCATGGACTGGCCTATGGGATGATTCTTTATGTCATCTCCGTAGGACTTTCTGTGACCATGGGCCTCATGGGGTTTACCAATCTCGCACATGGTGTTTTTGCCATGGCGGGTGGATACGTGTTGGTCACCGCCCTCGCTAGATTCAACACGCCATTTCCCATAGCGCTGATATTGTCATTTGTCTTGGTGGCGGTGATCAGTATTGTTCTAGAGCGCTGGCTTTATTCAAGACTCTATGGGGCACCAGAGCTTGAGCAGGTTCTCTTGACTATTGGGATTATCTATATCGCTGTGGCCTCTGCGCGGTTGACTTTTGGGACACTACAGTTACCCGTTATGTTGCCAGATTATTTGAAAGGGCAAATTTCTTTTGGTGCAAGAGATTTTCCAGCCTATCGTGTCTTTCTCATTATTTTTTCGTCTTTCATGATCACTGGCTTGTGGTTTGGACTAGAGAAAACGATTTGGGGTGCGATGGTTCGTGCTGCAGTTGACAACCGCCAGATGGCTCAATCCATTGGAATCAATACAAAGAAATTGTTTACGATTACCTTCGCCCTTGGGAGTGGATTGGCCGGTCTAGGTGGTGCATTGGGGGCAGAGATTGTGGCTATCCAACCAACTTATCCCTTCGAGCAATTGGTCTATTTCTTGATCGTGGTATCCGTTGGGGGATTGGGTAGCTTAAGAGGCCCATTTGTCGCGGCCATGTTGATTGGTATCAGTGATACTGCTTGTAAGTATTGGTTGCCAGAAATGGGTTCTTTCTTCATTTATTTGGCAACCATTGGCCTTTTGTTGTGGCGGCCCATGGGTTTGTTTGGAAAGCGCGCATGAGTCAACTCATTGGATTTCAAGCGAGCCCCAAGCTCAGGTACTCAGAATTCATCCCCTGGGTAGCTGCGTTATTGGTGTTTTTCTTTCTCCCAGAATATTTATCCCTGGGAGCTAGAGTTTGGACCTACATATTGTTTGCACTGTCCTTAGACCTCATCGTGGGTTACTCAGGAATTATTACCCTAGGACATTCTGCGTTTTTTGGCGTTGGTGCCTATGTTTGTGGTATTTTGGCGGCGAAGCTCGGTGTGTCTGAGCCCTTGGAGCTTTTAATTGTGAGTGGATTATCAGCAGGCTTATTGGGTCTGCTCACGGGAGCCGTCATATTGCGGACCACAAAACTCACCCAATTGATGTTGACGTTGGCAATTGCTGCGCTTTGCTTGGAGGTTGCCAACAAAGCGACTTCGATCACAGGAGGTGCCGATGGCTTGTCAGGTGTTTCTATCGCACCTGTGCTTGGGATGTTCAGATTTGATTTGTATGGCAAAACCGCTTATTTGTGGAGTTTGTCCATGACTTTCATTGGTTGGTGGGTCATTCGAAGAATCATCTATTCACCTTTGGGTGTGTCAATGGTTGGGATTCGCGAAAATTCTGCCCGTATGCTGGCTGTGGGTGTGAATGTGTATGCTCGTCAGCTCAAAATTTATACTTTTGCTGCGTTCGTGGCTGGCATTGCCGGTGCGATGCTTACCCAAACGAATCAATTCGTGGGCTTGAACGTTTTGGGGTTTGAGCCATCAGGAGAGTTGTTGGTCATGTTGATTTTGGGTGGGGTGGGAAGAATTTACGGGGCTTTTGTCGGTCCATTTATTTTCATCATTGCACAAGACTATTTGGCAAAACAGTTTCCTGAATATTGGAATTTTGGTATCGGTGTTTTACTGATTGTTGTCGTCCTTTACGCCAGAGGCGGAATCCTGGGTTTGATTGATCAAATCCAATCCCATTATGCGAAGAAGCACTGAATGACACTAGCATTGGAAACTCAAGGGTTGTGTTTGAGCTTTGGGGCTCTGAAGGTCGCTGTTGATATCAACTTTGAGTTAAAAAAGGGTGCTAGGCACGCCCTGATTGGACCCAATGGTGCGGGTAAAACCACATTCGTTAATTTGTTGACTGGACGTCTCAAGCCAAGTGCTGGAGAGGTCTTCATGGACGGAGATGTGGTGACTCATTTGTCTCAAGCACAGAGAGTCAATAAAGGCTTAGGGAGAACGTTTCAGATCAATACGCTGTTCAATAAGATGACGGTTCTTGACAACATTGCTCTTGGAATTGCTGAAAGAGAAGGGTTGTCGTCCTCGTTTTGGCAACCTGCCAATAAAAATAAAAATTTGATTGACGAGTCCTATTCATTTCTTGAATTGCTGGGTATTCATCAAGACTCAAACCAGATCGTTAAAGATTTGCCTTATGGCAAACAACGACTTGTTGAAATTGCCGTTGCGTTGGGTTTGAAGCCGAAAGTCTTGCTCCTTGATGAACCTGCCGCCGGTGTACCCTCGATGGAAACGGACAAGATATTGAGTGCGCTTGATTCATTGCCCAAAGACATGGCCATTATGATCATTGAGCATGATATGGATTTGGTCTTTAAGTTTGCCAATGAGATTACTGTATTGGTTCAAGGTGAGGTGTTATGCCAAGGTTCACCCAATGAAATTGCCAATGACAAAAGAGTTCATCAAGTCTATCTTGGAGAGCCCCATGTCTAACTCTAACAGTTCGCCTTTATTGACTGTTGAAAATTTGTACTCCGGGTATGGGGACACTCAAGTTATTGAAGGGGTAAGTTTTTCTATTCAGGAGCGTGGCTCCCTGGCAGTTCTTGGTCGCAATGGTGTAGGTAAAACGACGTTATTGTCTACCTTGATGGGGCACACGACGATGAAATCGGGTGCCATCACTTATCGAGGTCAGAGAATTGAGCATTTGCCACCCCATGCACGTTCACAATTGGGAATAGGCTATGTGCCGCAAACCAGGGATATTTTTGCCTCATTGAATGTGGAAGAAAATTTGTTGGTTGCTCAGCGTAAAGGCCCATGGACTCTAAAGCGGGTGTACGAGCTATTTCCTCGTCTGCAAGAGAGAAGAGAAAACATGGGCAATCAGCTCTCGGGTGGAGAGCAACAAATGCTGGCCATCGCCCGCTCACTCATGACGAATCCGGAAATACTTTTACTCGATGAGCCAATGGAGGGCTTGGCGCCTGTCATCGTTGAAATGCTTTTGACTGTCCTTAGAAAACTCATCACCGAGGAGGCTTTAACGGTTATTTTGGTTGAGCAGTCCATGAAGTTGGCTCTTGGTGTTACCCAAGAGGTGATGGTCCTCAATAGAGGAATGGTCTCTCATCAAGGTCTGAGTGAAGCGTTATTGAGAGATGATGAGTTGCTGGCGCAGTTGGTGATAGCACATTGAGCTCAGCCATCTGAAGATTAAATACGCTAGGTGTGCTCATTGTTTTTTGAGCCAAAAAACTCATACGATTTAAATATTGGTCTATTGTTATAGGGGAAACCCATAACCACTATTGATGTAAAGACAGACCTAAAAATACCCACTGAGAGTTATGATCATTGGCTTCTTGAGGACCATTTAAACTCTGCGAGGTGGTGGTATGGAATCCAATTGTAGTCGAGACGAACAACGCCGCCAACTGATCAGGTGGCTCGCTGGCAGTCCTTTGCTCGGGTTTGCGGGCCCAAGTTCGCTCTTTGCTCAAGAATTGGGTAGGCGCCCTGACCCAATGGTCTGGACATCGAACACGAATATTGATGATTTGATCAAAAGCCCTGCAGAAGCCATCAACGTGTTCGATTTTGAACCGGTTGCTTTTAAAAATGTACCTCGTGCACATTTTGGCTATATGGCCTCAGGCATTGACGACGAAGTCACCTTGCGTGCGAATCGCCAAGGGTTCTTGAAGTATCAGTTAAGACCAAGAAGGCTTCGTGACGTAAGCTCAATCGACACGAGCATCACACTTTTGGGCGCTAAATGGAAAACGCCAATCATCATGGCTCCAACGGGTGGGAACAAGGCCTACGATCCTGAAGGTGAGTTAGCGGTGTGTCGGGCTGCTAAAAATGGCGGCTACTTGAATGTTCTCTCCAGTGCTGCTTCCACTTCAATTGAAGATGCAATCGAAGCAAGGCAAGGCGATGTTTGGTATCAGTTGTACGCCACTTCAAGTCTAGAGGTGGCAAAAAAGGTTGTCACACGTGTGTCACGTGCTGGAGCGCCCGTTTTAGAAATTACCATCGATCGAAATGGGGGGCGAAATCAAGAGACCTTTTTCCGATTGAGAAAGCAAGATCCACGGACATGCTCCACTTGTCATGTCAATGGCCCAGGAACCGCTCAAGAGCGTCCCAATTTTGATGGTATTGACATGACAAATGTCAAAAGTATGCAATCATCAAATATGACTTGGGATTTCATCAAGCAAATGCGAGATACCACGAAGATGAAAATCGTCCTTAAAGGTATCTTGACTGCTGAAGATGCTTTATTGTGTTTGAAGTATGGTGTGGATGCAATTCACGTCTCCAATCATGGCGGACGAAGCGAGGACGGTGGACGTGGTGCAATTGAGTGTTTACCGGAAATTGCACGGGTGGCGAGAGGAAAAATCCCCATCATTTTTGACAGCGGTGTTCGCCGGGGCAGTGATATTTTTAAAGCCATGAGCTTGGGTGCCAATGCCGTATGTATTGGACGACCTTATTTGTGGGGATTGGGTGCATTTGGGCAGCCAGGCGTAGAGAAGGTTTTGCAGATATTGAAGACCGAATTTGAGGGCATCATGCAACAAATGGGAGCATCAAAAGTTGCTGATATTGTTCCAAGCATGGTGATCAAGGGATGAAAAAATGCGCTTAGTTTTTTCATTGGTGCTCTTTCTGCTTTTTAATTCTTATGCCTTGGGTGCTGAATCCATCAAGGTGCTGACAGCAGGAACTTTTAAGCAAGTGCTAGTTGAGTTGTCGTCTGAGTTTCATGAACAATTCAAGGTAGATGTTCAAATTGAAAATGAAACTGCTGGCGTACTTTTAAAAAAAATTGCCGCAGGAGAGAATTTTGATGTGGTGGTTTTAACGCCCAGCGCCCTCAAAGACATCTCCGTTTCTCAAAAAATTGATTCAACCAGTATTCACCCACTGGGTCGAGTCGGTATTGCTGTCGCCGTGAAAAACGGACATGCTCTTCCCAAAATAGGCAGCGTTGGTGACTTTTTTAAGACCCTGATGGAGATTAAAAATGTGGCCTACATTGATCCCGCAAGCGGTGGGTCCAGTGGAATCTATTTAGAAGGCCTTTTTCGGCAAAAGGGTCTATTGGAGCAAATTCGTGGTAAGGCCATATTAGTGCACGGCGGTTTAGTCGCTGAAAAATTAGTCACTGGCGAGGCAGAGTTGGCCATACATCAAAAAAGTGAGCTATTACAAGTTCCTGGTATTACGATTGTGGGACCACTTCCAGATGAAATTCAGAACTACACAGACTACAGTGTGGCTCTGAGTCGAACATCACAAGAAAATAAGAATGCTCAATTATTTCTTCAGATGCTCGTGTCAAATAAAAGCAAAGACGTGTACAAGTCACGTGGAATTGATGTGTCCGAATGAAAAGTGTTAAATGCCTCTTTATATTGTCTGTGGTTTTGCTGCAGTCATGTGCTTCAACTGGAACTCGTTACAACACGGATTTGAAAATTCCACAGCTAATGGAGTGGGTGGTGGATCCCGCAGCCGATGCTATATTTGATTCAGTCGGCTGGGTCAGTAACGAAAACGGAATGACAGAAAAATCACCCAAAACAGATGAGGAATGGGATCAATTGAAAAATCAAGCAGCCGTCTTGATCGAAAGCGGAAATTTACTCATGCTTGATGGTCGCGCCTTAGACAAAGGGGATTGGTTTAAATTTGCCCGTGCTTTGAGCGCTGCAGGCCAAAAAACTCTTGATTCGATCATTGCACATGATAAGGAGGAGCTATTTAAAAACGGTTCAATGATGGACACAGTTTGTGAGAATTGTCACCTTAAATATGCTTATCCACAATGATCGATACTCTTCAATATTTCAAGCTGAAGTGCTCGGATTTTTTGTGAGCGCTTTAACAGATTAACAATGTATTTATGAATAATGCTTCGCTCTTAGAATTTTGTAATTGGCTTGAAGAAACTGATCTCAGTCAAGCCATACAAGTCAATAATTGGATTGTGCCACTCGTGCAGATTCTCCATATATTTGCTGTGTGTGCAGTCAGTGCCTCTCTACTTTTGGTATGTCTGAAAATTTTTAATCGTTTCATGGTGGGAAAAACTCTTAACCATACCATTGCTCGATTTGAAGCTGTGATTGCCCCAGCTTTGGTGGTTTTACTTCTTACGGGTACGGTGTTGATCATTGGTGAGCCATCCCGCTCTTTGGCCAATTGGGTATTTCAGCTCAAAATGGTATTGCTTTTGAGTTCAATTGTATTTTTTTATTGGATTAAAAAAATATCTGTAGATGAGCAGTACGTGGACTCATCGACATCTTCCATTTCTATTGTCAATGAAAAAAGCTTGGCGTTTGTACTTTTGATCAATTTGATTTTGATCATTTTTGCAGGCCGCTGGATTGCTTACACTTAAAAATGCAATATTTAGACACTCTTTTCAGGGCTCTGCACGACTCTAACTTGGCCAACAATGTTCGTGAAAACGAATTATTGTTTCCTTGGATCGAGAGTTGTCATATTTTGACAGTTTCTTGGGTGATGGGTTCTATCGCCTACGTGGACTTGAGAATATTGGGGTTGTTTGGGCTTGATGAAAATGTTGATTCATTCAATAAAAATATTTTGCCCATAACTTGGATAGCATTTTTCCTCTCTTGCGTGACTGGCATCATTTTGTTCGCTTCCAATGCTTTGAACTATTCCAATAATATATATTTTCAAATCAAGATGGTCATGTTGGTTTTGATTGGGGTCAATATGACTTTATATCAATTCATTTTTAAGAAAAAAAATGATCCACTTGAGAATCTTGCGTTTGAGATCTCGCACATCCAAAGTACAAAGGCGTTTTGTTTGATCTCGCTTATTTGCTGGTTGATTGTGGTGGTCATGGGTCGTTTGATTGGTTTTACACTAGAGTTAACGCTTTCATAAAAATTAACGGGGAAAGTACACATGATAGATTGTTCACTTAGACGCTTTCAAATCAATATAAATCTTGGTTTGATGTTGGCAATGTTTTTTTGTAGTCTTTTTGCAAGAGCAGCAAGCGTTGACAAGTACGATCCGCCTACGCTTAAGGACTGGACCAACATTGCCGCTCTACCCGACTGGTCTGGTTCTTGGAATCCGAAAATTACCGACCAAGATATGCAGCAAAAAACCAATCCACCTCCCTGGAATGCAAGGTCGGCAGCGACCATCAAATTCCAATACGCAGAGGAAGCTGCTGGTAGGCCCACGCCTTTGTTTGTGAACTGTTTACCCGAAGGCATGCCGTCTTGGATGCTGATCTCTCACAACGCAATGGAGATCTTGTTCACGCCGGGTCGTGTTACTTTACTGGGTGAATCCGATGGCAATAGAATTCGGCGAATTTATACCGATGGGCGCAAACACCCAGATGATCCAGATCCGACTCTTCATGGCCACTCGATTGGTCACTGGGAGGGAGATACATTGGTCGTGGACACGGTAGGAATTATTCCCCAGTCCTTGCTGGCAGTTTCTGAGGCTGAAGGGGTACCCAGCAATGGGGATATGAGAGTGGTGGAGAGAATTCACCTACAAGGGCCAGATATTTTGGCAGATGATTTGGAAATATTTGCACCCAATGTACTTACCAAGCCTTGGAAAACAACTCGTTTATTTTTTAGACAGCGTGCCAAAAAATACGATATTGTTGAAGGCATTTGCTTAGAAGGATCCTATATCCCTAAAATTGACAAAAACGGGGACGCTGTTTACGAACAAATTCAATATGACGTTGGTGGCAATAGAACAGTCACCAATAAATAAGACAACGACATTCAAGGAAATTTAAAAATGATTACATTTAAAGCAACTAAACGCAACTTGTTGAAATTGGTGTTTTTGACCAGTCTCATGGGCACAGTTCCTTCATTTGCTCATCACTCGACCACTATGTTCGATCACAATAAAAGTGTGGTTTTGAATGGTGTTGTCAAAGAGGTTCAATGGACCAATCCTCATGTCGGTATTTTTGTCACAGGTGCAACACAACCCAATGAAGAGCCAGCGGTGTGGCTCATGGAGATGACCAGTCCTGGCAATTTGGTGCGCGATGGCTGGAAGAGAACATCCATCAAGGCGGGAGATAAGGTTGAAGTCTCATTTAGCCCTTTGCGAAATGGAAGTAAAGGTGGTGCTCTGAAAAAAATCACCCTGATCGATAC
>Ga0164296_1002709_pt1 | contig 17287 bp, 15 predicted proteins | sample GEODES057metaG_FD_113533 | JGI IMG/M metagenome (GOLD analysis project Ga0164296, IMG submission 113533) | Dystrophic lake water microbial communities from Trout Bog Lake, Wisconsin, USA - GEODES057 metaG | ecosystem: Environmental > Aquatic > Freshwater > Lake | place: USA: Trout Bog Lake... | reverse complement strand
ATTTCACGCACACAATTTGAAAAAATAAGCAGCGATATAATACCAACATATAAAATATACCGACAACCTGATTTTAATTTATTATTTGCTATCACAATCTATAAAAATAATAAAACGGCCTATATTAACTCTTTTGACTTCACCATAGCAGTATCCAAATTTCCTGATTACCATATATATCCACTCAGTAACAGTAACCATCGATCCAAAAAGACGATCCCCCCATCAGTGCGCCTCTAACCAATTCCTGCCGGCGCCGGTCTCTACTTTCACGGGTACTTCATAAGGCAGTATCATGGCGGTCTCCATGCATTCTTTTATCAGGGGTTTTATCTCGTTCAGCTCGTCGTTATGGGCATCAAATACCAATTCATCATGCACCTGTAGTATCATTTTACTGCGCATGTTCAGATTCTTCATTTCCTTATGTATACGTATCATGGCCAGCTTTATCATATCGGCGGCGGTGCCCTGTATGGGCATATTAATGGCGTTGCGCTCGGCAAAGCCGCGTACGGTAAAGTTGGCTGAGTATATGTCTTTAAGCCAGCGTTTACGCCCCATTACTGTCTGCACATAGCCGTGCTCCTTGGCAAAGTTCACAGAGGTGTCCATATACTTTTTAATGGAGGAATATTGCACAAAGTAGTTATCAATGATGCTCTTGGCTTCGGTGCGGCTTACGCCTATATTTTCTGCCAGTCCAAAAGCCGACTGACCGTATATGATGCCAAAATTCACTGCTTTGGCTGCGCGGCGCATATTGCCCGTTACAGCGCTTTCTTCCACATTGTACACACGGGCGGCAGTAGCGGTATGTATGTCCTTATCAGCTTTGAAGGCGGCTATCATATTTTCGTCGCCACTAACGGCTGCCACTATGCGCAGCTCTATTTGCGAATAGTCGGCAGATACAATGGTATGGTCGGCATCGCGCGCCACAAATGCTTTGCGAATCTCACGGCCGCGCTCGGTGCGTATGGGTATATTCTGCAAATTGGGGTTGTTGCTGCTCAGCCTACCCGTTACAGTCACAGCCTGGTTATAGCTGGTATGCAGCCTGCCCGTGCGGGGATTAATAAGGTCGGGCAACGAGTCTACATAGGTGCTTTTCAGCTTGGTCAGTTCGCGGTACACCAGTATTTCCTCTACTATGGGGTTTTTGTGGCGCATTTTCTGCAGCACATCTTCCCCGGTGGCATATTGCCCGGTTGCGGTCTTTTTAGTGCCGGTATCTATCTTCATTTTTTCAAACAACACCTCTCCCAACTGCTTGGGCGACGCAATATTGAATTTCACATCGGCCATGCGGTAAATCTGCTCCTCGGCCTGACGGATGTCTTTACCCAGGTCTTGCGCATAGTCGTGCAAAAAGCTTACGTCCAGATTCACACCCTCTGTTTCCATGTCTACCAGCACGGGTATCAGCGGGTTTTCCACCGCATCCACTACTTTCTTTACGTCTTCCAGAGCTAATAACGGGTCGAAAGCGGTCTTCAGCCGCAGCGTCACATCGGCATCTTCGGCGGCATAATCCTTGATCTGCTCCAGCGGCACGTCCCGCATAGACAGTTGGCCCTTGCCCTTTTTGCCGATCAGCGCAGTGATGCTCACAGGTTGGTAGTTCAGGTATTTTTCACTCAGCACGTCCATGCTCCGCTTGCCTTCGGGTTCTATCACATAGTGCGCCAGCATGGTATCATACACCTCGCCCCGCAGCTCAAAACCGCACCATTTCAGCATCATCATGTCATATTTCAGGTTTTGGCCTATCCACAGCGTACCCGGTTTTTCAAACACGGGTCTGAACTGTTCCAGTATTGCCAATACCTTTTCTTTTTGGTCGGGCAGCGGCACATAGTAGCTTTCGCCAATGGCGTAGCAAAAACTCATGCCCACCAGGTTGGCCAGATTCGCATCTATATCGGTCGTTTCCGTATCAAAGGCGATCTCGGTTTGCTGCATCAGCTTAGCAACCAACTCCTTGATTTCGGCATCGCTCACCACCGCATGGTATGCGTGTGGCACATCTGCAATGGTTTGCAGGGTGATGCCGGCAGTGGCAGGATCGGCGCCTGTTCTGGCCGACTCGCCATATACGCCTTGTGGCAGCGGAGTGGGTTCCTGTTGCGGCAGCGGATTGCCAAAAAGATCGGTCGCTATTTGTCGCGGCGCCGGCGTTGGGGAGTCGGGCGATGCGTTGCCGGCATTGGCGCTGTCACCCAATATGCGCTTACCCAGTGTTTTAAATTCCAGTTCATTGAAAACGTCTGCAAGTTCTTCTCTGTTCCATTCTTTAAGCCTGAAATTCTCTTCATGAAACGGTACCGGCACATCCGTTATGATGGTGGCCAGTTGCCGCGACAGTATGGCTGAATCCTTGCCGTTGCGCACCTTTTCGCCAATAGCACCCTTTATTTTATCAGCATGGGCAAAGATATTCTCCATATTATCGTACTCGGCCAGTAGCTTGGCGGCTGTCTTCTCTCCTACCCCCGGTATTCCGGGTATATTATCGGCTGTATCGCCCATAAGGCCCAGCATATCTATTACCTGATCTACCCGCTTGATGCCCCATTTATCGCAGATCTCCTTCTCGCCCATGATCTCAGGCGGATTGCCCTGAAATGGCGGTTTGTACAGAAAAATTTTCTCGCGCACTATCTGGCCATAGTCTTTATCCGGTGTCACCATGTAGACCGTATAGCCCAAATCGGCCGCTTCAAGCGCCAGTGTGCCTATAATGTCGTCGGCTTCATAGCCATCCAATTCCAGACACGGAATATTGAATGCTCTGATAATGCGCTTGATGTCGGGCACCGACAATGCCAGGTCTTCGGGTGTTTCCTGCCGTTGTGCCTTATAAGCCTCAAACGTGATGTGCCGCTCGGTAGGCGCCGATGTATCAAAGACAACTGCCAGGTGGGTCGGTTTTTCTTTATTGATCAGGTCGAGCAATGTGGTGGTAAATCCAAATTGCGCATTGGTATTCTTGCCCTTGGTGGTGACGCGGGGCGTGCGGATGAGCGCATAATAAGCGCGAAAGATCAATGCAAACGCATCGAGCAAAAAGAGTTTCTTTTCAGGCATACCGCTAAGGTAGGGAATTATTATAAAGTTCAGTGTCCCGGCTATCGGTGCATCCCCAAAGGCTTTGGCGATCGATCAGCACAAATGCTTTACTTGAATGGATGCAACAAAAGTGCCTTCCGCAGATGTGGTTATGTATGTATTTCAGGGCTGCAACAATATCGGCGTTCCCGGCTGCAGGGGTATAAAATTTTCTACCCCACAGCCAATGCAAGACAAATATGACCCAAACAACGGCCATTGACCAAATCTATCGTCCACCTAAATAGCTATCGTTAACAGACAGAACAGCAATTTTTTTATCTTGTTATAGTCAGAGTCACCAGTGCATCAGTGCCTCAGCGATCAGCATATCTTCGGGAGTGGTTACCTTGATGTTGGCGCGCTCTCCGGGTATCAGGTTTACGCTGCCGCCAAAGGCTTCCAATACAGTAGCTTCGTCGGTAAAGGCAGCTTGCCATGACTGTTGAAAAGCAGGAATGATAACGTCCGTCTGAAACGTTTGCGGCGTTTGTATCACACGCAGACTGTCGCGGTCAACAGGCGTTGAATGTTCACCCGCTATCCTGCGTATGCTTTCGGCCACGGGGATCACAGGTATCGCGCTGCCATGTTGCAAGGCCTGTTCATAGCATGCTTCTATCAGCGGCACCGATATCAACGGACGGGCGCCATCATGTATAAACACAATGCCGGAGCCTTCTATAGCCTTAAGCCCGTTCTGCACACTGTGGTAACGGGTCTCGCCACCTGCCACTATGGTCAGGTCTATGGCGGTTGTAAAAGAGGTGAGTACTATTTGTGCATAAGACAGCATGTTTGCCGGTAACACCAAAATAAGCTGAATATCGGGATAAGCCGTTAAAAATGCCTGAATGCTGTAGTAGAGCATGGGCCGGCCGTGCAACGGCAAGAACTGCTTGGGCACCGCAGCCCCCATGCGTACCCCCTTACCCCCGGCCACTATTACAGCATATTTTTTCATATCATATATTTTGTTTACATTGCAGGTCGTTCAAATGTTTAAAAACATGCTTATGCGAACTTATATTTTTTTGGCTTTCATGGTCACTTTGCTCACTTTTTGCCATGCCCGCGTAGATGCACAAGTGGTATACGCCACGCAATATTCCGGCGACGCAAATGTAAAAGTATTTGTTACGGAATACAAAAGCGATGCCGACCTTGTTGTTTACAAAACATCCTACAAAGGCGATGCCGATGGCAATAACGGCATTTGGTACTTTACTGAATATCAGGGCGATGCCAAAAAGAAATTGTATATCACTAAGTATAAAAGCGATGCCGACCTGATCATTTATTATACCGAGTATAAAAGTGATGCGGGATGGGTGAACCAAAGCAAGCAGCAACTGATGAACTGATGCTTAGAAAGGCGCACTTTCATCGGGTGGCAGGTCGGGCTTGTTGCGCAACTTAGAGCCAAAGCCCATATCGTCCTCATCATCCCAGTTCACATCATTGGCTTTCGACGCCCGGGTCTGAAACCCATCGGGTATGAACATTTTAGAATTGCCAAACTCGCCGCTGTCCCTGTTTTTATTGATGCCCGCCATAGGATTATCTCTGTTGGGCGCGAATGGCGTAAAGTTACCGCCGCCGCCACTGTTACCGCCACCGCCGGGCCTTGGCATAGCGTTAAAGCTATCATCGGGCATATCCACAAAACGCTGGTATTCCTTGATGAACCGCACTTTTACCATGCCTGTGCTGCCATTACGGTGCTTGGCTATGTGAATGTGGGTCTCCCCTTCAATGGTCTCTCCCAATTGATCATTGGCCAACCCATGGTATTCGGGACGGTACAGGAACATGACCAGATCGGCATCCTGTTCTATCGCACCCGATTCACGCAGATCGCTCAATTGCGGCACTTTAGATTCCTTACGGGTCTCCACCGAACGGTTTAACTGCGACAACGCTATGATCGGCACCTCCAACTCCTTGGCCAGCGCCTTCAGGTCGCGCGATATTTTACTGATCTCCTGCTCGCGGTTGCCGCCTTTATCGGTATTGGCCTGCATCAATTGCAGGTAATCTATGAGGATCAGTTGTATGTTATGTTTCGATTTCAGCCTTCTGGCCTTGGCACGCAATTCAAAGATATTCAGCGCTGCCTGATCATCCAGGTATATCTGCGCCTGTGCCAGCTTGGTCATGCGTTGCGACATCTGAATAAACTCGTGCTGCGCCATTTTACCATGCGTAATGTTGTTGAGGCTCACATCTGTCACCGCACTCAGCATCCTTTTTACGATCTGCCCCGAGCCCATTTCCAATGAGAAGACGGCTACCGGAAAGGGTTTTTGGCTGTTCATGGCCGCATTCATGGCCAGATTAAGGGCAAAAGCAGTCTTACCCACCGAGGGTCTTGCTGCCAGAATGATCAGATCGGTCTTTTGCCATCCCGAGGTCAGTCGGTCCAGTTCTACAAATCCTGAAGGAATACCATTCAGATCGTCGGTCTTGCTCATAGACTCTTCGATCTCCTCCATGGTCCGGGTCAGAATATCCGGCAGGCTTTTAAAATTCTTGCGCAGGTGCTTATCGGTAATGTCATACAGCCCGGTTTCAGCCTTATCCAGCAGATCAAACACATCGGCGCTTTCTTCATAGGCTTCATTGATCACCGATCCGGAAATACGGATCAATTCCCGCTGAATGAATTTCTCCATTACAATACGGGCATGTGTTTCCACGTGTGCGCTGGACAGTACGCTGGTGGTAAGAAAGGTAAGGAAGTAGGTGCCGCCTACAATTTCCAGTTCACTGCTCTTGCGCAATTCGTCGGTAATGGTCAGTAAGTCTACAGGGCTGCCCTTATCAAAAAGACGACGCATGGCACCATATATTTTTTGGTGGGCATCAACGTAAAAGCAATCGGCACTCTGTATGATCTCCAGCACCTGGGCAAAAGCATCTTTTTCCAGCATGCAGGCGCCTAATACAGCTTCTTCAAGGTCGGGAGCCTGTGGGGGTATCTTGCCATAGACCAGCGAGGTGAGGTCCGGCTTCCGGGTGCGGGCACCGCTAAAATCTTTTTTTGTACTTAATGACATAAAATTCTTTTATTTATACAGTTAACTGCCACAGGCGTTAACCTTCTGTTGTTATAAAAATTACGATAACTTAACCTTCACCTGATCTTCAGATCAATTTTAGTTGCCTTGCATCAAAACCGGTTTGAAAAAATAAGGAAGGGGTGACGAATGTAGTAGCTTAAAACTACATTGCCATCACTTATTTTTCCGAAAGTTTTTAAAGGCTTGTCCACAGCAATTCACAAGTTATGCCACATAAAGTTCGTAAATAGCCGACGATTTACCCAAAAAAATCAATGAATTAACAACAATTCACAAACTACCCACATTTGCCTGTGCAATAATCGATTTGTTAAGCATTTTGCCCGTTGTGTATATTTTCTTACAATGGGGTTTATCTTTGTCTAAATTTATTTGAAGCGATGATCATTTCCTACCGATGGATATCCGGATACCTGCCACAACCCTTGCCTGTCAATGATCTTTGCGAGATCCTTACCGCTATAGGGCTGGAAGTGGAAGCAGCCGAACCTGCTGAGGTAATACCCGGAAGCCTTGCCGGACTGTTAATAGGACAAGTACTGACCTGTGAAAAACACCCTAATGCCGATAAGCTAAGCCTGACCACTGTTACAACAGACGGCACCAATGCACTGCAAATAGTTTGTGGCGCACCAAACGTAGCGGCCGGTCAAAAGGTGGTTGTAGCCACTGTGGGTACAACGGTGCACCCTACTCATGGCGAACCTTTTCAGATAGGGAAAGCTAAGATACGCGGTGTGGCCAGCGAAGGCATGATCTGTGCCGAGGACGAAATAGGCCTGGGCGACAGCCATGCAGGCATTATGATATTGCCTGACAGCGCCGTGGTGGGAACACCAGCCAAAACCTACTTCAACATTGCAGATGCCGATACAGCCATTCATATAGGACTCACCCCCAACCGAAGCGATGCCAACAGCCATATAGGCGTAGCGCGGGATGTGTGTGCATATTTGTCGCACCACAGGGGTCATAAGCACCATGTAGCCATGCCGCAACCGGTATTGCCTCATGGACTACAACCTGCATCCATTACTGTCTCTATTACCGATACACAGGCGTGTAAGCGCTATGCCGGCATCAGCCTTAGTAATGTAACCGTGGGAGAATCGCCGGAATGGCTGAAAAACAGCCTCAGGACAATCGGTGTGCGTAGCATAAATAATGTAGTGGACATCACCAACTATGTACTGCACGAATACGGCCAACCGTTGCATGCATTTGATCAGGACAAACTAAATGGGGGTCGTATTATAACCCGATTGGCGCACGAAGGAGAGACCTTTACCGGGCTGGACGGCAAAGTGCGTAAGTTGCGCCCTACCGATCTTATGATCTGTGACGGGGCGGGTCCCGTGGCCTTGGGCGGTGTATTTGGCGGTGCCGATAGCGGTATTACCAATAGTACGACCCATGTTTTTTTAGAAAGCGCTTTCTTCAATCCGCTGTACATCAGGCGTACTTCTATGCACCACTTGCTGCGTACAGATGCCGCGACCCACTTTGAAAAAGGTGTGGACATCAATATGGTGATACCCGCGCTGATAAGGGCTGCCACCCTTATTGCCGAACTTACAGGCGCCACTATTGCTTCCGATATCGTAGATTGTTATCCTGAGACCATTCATCCGCAATTAGTCAATGTTACGTACAGTTTTATTAATAAACTGACGGGCAAAGCCTATTTGCCAAAGGCTGTAGATCATCTGCTGGAGTCTTTGGGCTTTGAAATAGCCTCGTCGGACGACACGGGGCTGGAACTGATCGTGCCTACCAATAAGGCAGATGTAAAAGAACCTGCCGATATAGTAGAGGAAGTGTTGCGTATAGACGGACTCAATAATATCACAGCTTCCGACCACATCAGCTTTAGCTTTACCGGCGGCATAGTATCCGACCACAAAGAGAAAGCCAAAGTAGCCAATTTACTATGTGGCATGGGCATGTACGAGATCGTGACCAACAGCATCACCAACAGCAAGTATTATGAAGGCAACGAGCATATGGTACGAATGATCAACAGCCTGAGCAGCGAACTGGATGTATTGCGCCCCTCCATGCTGCAAAGCGGCCTTGAGGTGATCGCTTATAATTATAACCGCAAAAATGCCGACCTTAAATTGTTTGAATTCGGCAATGTATACCATCACACCGGCGGTAAGTACAGTCAAGAAGCCAATTTGGCGCTTTGGGTCACCGGAAATGTTGTTGCGGGCAGTTGGGACCAACCTGCGCAAAAGGCCAATATTTACTATCTGAAAGGGTTAGTAGGCGCTGTATTGCAATACCAAAACATCAACAATTACAGCGTGAGTTATGAAGACGATGGACCGGTGAGCAAAGTATTGTTCAAACACAAACAAAAAACGCTGGCAACGCTTTGGGAAGTGCCCACGGCACAGCTTTCGAATTTTGATATCAAGCAAACGGTATTTTATGCTGCGTTGCAATGGGAAACGATACTGGCTGTCAAATCCGGTATTAAAACTGGGTACAAGGAAATACCCAAATTCCCGGTGGTGCAAAGAGATCTTGCGTTGATACTGGATAAGGCAGTAAGTTATAAAATGATAGAAGATGCTACGGTGCAGTTGAAAATACCGGCATTACAGTCATTCCGCTTGTTCGATACCTTTGAAAGTGAGAAAATAGGCAACGATAAAAAATCATATGCCATCAATTTTGCGTTTCAGGCTACCGACCGTACGCTGACTGATGAAGAAACGGAACAAATGATGAAGCAACTGATGGATGTTTATAAAACAAAATTGCAGGCACAAATCAACTCTTAATGGAAGCGCTACACACACTAAACGACAAATTGGACGTGCTCATCAAGCGTTATAGCAGTGCGCAAGATGAAATAAAGCGGCTGCGAACCATTGTAGAAGGGCAAAATAGCACTATCGACAGTTTGAGCAAAAAAGTTAAGACTCTGGAAAGCGGCGTAGCTACAGCCCAATTGGGGAAGAAAATTGCGGAATTGGGCAACAAGACGGATGTCCGCAAGCAACTGGATGCCATTATTTTGGAAATTGATAAAATCATGATCACACTGAATGACTAAGGTACTGCCGTTTTGTACGTTGTTGTTGGGAATTATCTGTATGGGGTTATTTGCCTGTACAGAGGCCCGGTTACCGTGTGACACACCCAAGATAGCCAGCCTAAATATACTGACAGTACACTACCCTACCGATACAGCTACTACCGTAGTGGACACCGCGTTGCCCGCAGCGGTATTCAGCTCTGTTACCGATCATGGCGTAGTTCAGATATTGTTTCCGCAACAGGCCAATTTTACGATATCACTTTCGCCCCTGTCCGATACCTGCCGCTATTATTTTACCACCGATTCGGCGCATCAGCGTGTAGACACGCTCGATTTTTATTATCAGCGCAGCCTGGATTTTATTTCCAATGCCTGCGGCTTTACCTATTTTTACAGTCTGGATTCGGTACATACTTCGCATTTAAATATTGACACCGTGCGGATCTTAAACTCAAGTGTAACCAATAATGCCAACATTACGCAGCTTCAAATATATATTCATACTTTTTATTAGTATGCTGCTGACGGGCCCGTTCACGAGCATGGCTCAGGAACAGGCCGACAGTGTGGCCACCGATACTACGCTGTCGCGCCATGATAGCGTGGCTGTGATCAAGCGCGACTCCACCAAGCATCAATTAACAATAGGGGTTGATATTTTTCACCCGATCATGAATGCTTTCACCGCAGACCGAAGCGGTTACGAGCTCTGTGCCGATTATTATATGCGCCATGACGTATATTTTAAGGCAGAGGCAGGCTGGGGAGCATCGAATGTCAACTATTCTGATCTAAAATACGCTACAACCAACAGTTTTGCCCGCATAGGGCTGGACAGGGCCATAGTACCGCGGGAAAACCTTAAGGACTGGGATATGATGTTCATCGGCATCAGGCTGGCATTTGCGCCTATTCACCGCAGCCCCGCTTCTTTTACCGTACTCGATTCGGTTTGGGGTAATTCTACAGGCAGCCTCAGTGGTAAAGATTTCTTGGGATATTGGTTTGAGCTGGTAGGCGGTATGCGCGTAGAGATAGCCCACGGCCTGTTTGCCGGGTGGGCCATCAGAGGAAAATTCCTGCTCGACGGGGCTGATTTTAGACAGTTGGCGCCGCTGTATGTAGCCGGCTATGGCAGTGGCGATAAGAATGTGGTATTCGACTTCAACTTTTACTTTAGTTATGCTATTCGCTGGAAGCCAAGGCATTACCCCATTATTCCCAAACCTAAATAGCGATGCTGACATTACAATTGCGTTGTGAAACGATCTGATCACCTATCAAACAAACACCACCAACAACATTTGCCCGATTCTCATTGCTTGACAATATTGAAAAAAATAAACTGGCACGATTTGCAGATATTCGAAAAGTTGCAGTATTTTTAGCCGTTTATAACACCATTAACCTGAATGCATACGCTCAAACAGCTCCTTGCATCCTAATCTAAATTAATATTCTATGAATTTGTTTGTTGGAAATTTACATCCTGACACCTTATCTGAAAGCCTTCGTATATTATTTTCCGAGTTTGGGGAAGTAGTTTCCAGCAAGGTGATATTTGACAATGCCACCGGCCTGTCAAAAGGATTTGGATTTGTGGAAATGGCGGATAAAGGTGCTTCTTATGATGCGATCAATAATCTGGATCAAAGCTATTTTGAAGGAAATATCATATCTGTAAAAGAAGCCAAACAAAATACTACCGGCGGGCGCCCTTCAGGTGGAAGGACGGGCGGTGGCAGCAGCTATGGTCGCAAACCATTCAGGCCGGGTGGCGGTAGTTCTGGTGGGTTCAATCGCGACCGTAACAGCGGACCAAGAGACGGCAATTCAGGTGGTGGTTACAACCGTGACCGGAGCAGTGGCCCCCGTGACAGCAATGCGGGTGGATATAACAGGGAAAGGCCCGGTGGCTATAATCGCGACAATTACAACACCGGTGGCGGTGGCTATGTACCCCGTTACAACAAAGACCACGATAAAGAACAATGATCTGATCAATGCCTGCCCCGCCTGCAGGATCCTCGTGAATAACAGAAGAAAAATTAGATCATTTTGATCTTCAGTGCAATTATTTCCCGTATCTTTAGGATATGATAATGATGCTGCTTTTGAGCGCATGGGTATGAAAAAAGGATTACTGATATTATTGTTTGGCCTGCTGGGTGTTACGGGTATTTTTGCTCAGGCACCCAATGTAATGTTACGTCTGCAGAGCGCCGATGGTAACAGCGTTAAACTGGTTTGGCTCATCAGACAATGGAAGCCGGCATACCACGGTTTTGATATCAGGCGATTGGAAGGCGCAACCAATTGGGTAACGCTGAATAAAAAACCATTGTATCCCGAATTTAGCGCGAAAAAAGATTTCTCTCTGGTAGAATCGGACAAGATCGAAACCAGCCGCATCAGGTCCAGAATGCTGAAAATGATGGCCGGCGGAAAGAGTAAAGAATTATTGCGCTCTGCCTACCTGAAAATGCTGGACAGTAACAACGCCTTTGCAGTGACAATGGCTAATGCTTTTGCTCAAGACTATGATCTGGCCATGATGAATGGTTTTGCCTATGTGGACCACAGCATAGTAAAAAAAGAATCGTATGCATACGGCCTTTTTATTACAGGCACAGACAGCCTTCTGGCTAAAACAAATTGGAACTATGGCGAACGCCCGGACCTTAATGTGATCACTGAGATCACCACCGCTGTGCGGCCTAACCGCAAAGGTATTGATCTGATCTGGGATGCAGATACCGATAAGGTGGACAATGGCAGCGTGGTTGGTTTTTATATTTACAGGGATGGCATCAGGCTGAATCAAAACCCGTTGATGACGCCTACCAATAAAGACTCTTGTGAATTTGTATGGCGGGATAGTACAGCCGATAAACGCCGGCAGTTGCAATATAGTATCAGCGCTGTATCAATGTTTGGCATTGAAGGTAGCATCCGGTCTTATATTTACGACCCTGCCGATCATCCTGCAGGATATACAAGTGCGGGCATACCCAACCTTTTCGCGCAGGGATATTATATAAAAGAAGGCATCCTGATCAATTGGGAATTTCCTAAAGATCAGGAGCAATTCATTAAGGGTTTCTATATTGAAAAAAACATTTTACCGGAGGGCTATAAGAGGATTTCTCAGATCACCGGGCCCACTGACCGGGAATACGTGGACAAGTCACCCACACCACTTACCAGCTACATTTGTTACCGCGTTATGACGGTGTACAAAGACCATTCAGTGGCGCGTGGACAAGAAAAGATCTATTCTTACTTTCCGGTGCGGGAACCTCCGCAACCCCAGAATCTAAAAACGCGGCTCATTCAGAATGGGAGTAAACAAACCATCCAGCTTACCTGGAATCCGCCGATCATGGGCGATACGATGACCAACTACTACCATATTTATTTATGGGATTCCGTGGACCGGAAATACAATTTGCTGGCCACACCCAAGGTCATTACTAACCAGTACGATTTTGAGGTGAACAATCCGATCGCTGCCAATTATAAATTTTGTGTCAGTGCCGTATCACGCAATAAAGTGGAAAGCATTAATAGCTTACCAGCCGGTATTGCAAGCCATTCAGCCAATCTGCCGGCGGTACAGATCACCAAAATACTGGCCGACGGAAACAGTGTGGCACTGTCTTGGGATGGTTATCCGGCCATTGCCGACCTTATGGGATTCAGGATAATAATGAACGGCCAGCCCATGTCGCCGGATACGCTGTTACTGCCCGCCACTCGTACCATTACCATTCCCAATGTCGGGCCGGGCATAGACACCTTCGCTGTACAGGCATTGACAGAAACCGGAGTAGAAAGCCCATTGGTTAATACTGCAAGCATTACGATTGCACCACCGCCACCAAAAACACGTAAGGAGCGAAGAGGGGAATAATATTGATGCGTAATTTCGCTTCAATTATTTATCAATTTTCATATACACAACAGTTTGTGCACCTATTTTTTAAATAAAATAGGCTGCCTTTTTGAGACAGCCTATTTTATTTATACTATTTAGATTTAGATAAACTACTATGGGAAGATACCTAACTCTTCGTAAGCAATTCCTATCTTGTTGATGGCTACTGAGAAAGCAGCGGTACGCATATCAATGTTGCCACCGATCTTCAACAGCGCTTCTCTGATCTCATGGTAAGAACCGATCATGGTATCTTCCAAACCGGAGAACACCAGATCCACTTCATCAGGACCGTGCAATATTTGCTCGCGCTCAATTTCGGTTACTTTTTTACCGGTCAGGTCTTCAACAGTTTTCAGCAAAGTAGTATAGTGATTTTCACTGAAACGCTTGTCCATACGACCAAACCTTACGTGGCTCAGGTTCTTTAACCATTCGAAGTAAGAAACTGTAACACCACCGGCATTCAGGTACATATCAGGAATGACCATTGCGCCTTTAGCAGCCAGAATTTCATCTGCTTCCGGTGTCAGAGGACCATTAGCGCCTTCGCCAATGATCTTAGCCTGTATACGGGCAGCATTACCGCCGTTGATCACGTTTTCCAGAGCGGCAGGGATCAGGATATCGCACTCCATCTCCAGCGTAGCAGCACTGTTAGGCATATTGGTAGCGCCCGGATAGTTCAGTATAGAACGGGTACTGTTGCGGTGAGCTACTACGTCATAGATATTTAATCCGGCAGCGTTATAGATGCCACCTTCATATTCTGCAAGGCCTACAATGATAGCGCCATTATCATAGAAGAATTTGGCTGCATGGTAACCCACATTACCCAAACCCTGAACAATTACGCGTTTGCCTTCGATACCGGTAGACAGGCCCAATTTAGCCATATCTTCAGGTACTTTACAGGCTTCTTTCACACCATAGAAAATACCAAGGCCGGTCGCTTCTGTACGGCCGCGCACACCACCTTGTGTTACCGGTTTACCGGTCACGCAAGCTAATGCATCCACTTCGCCGGGTTTCAAAGAAGAATAGGTATCTACGATCCAGCTCATTTCACGAGAACCTGTTCCGTAATCGGGAGCAGGAACGTCAATGCCCGGGCCTATGAAATTTTTCTTAACCAGTTCGCTGGCATAACGGCGGGTGATCTTTTCCAGTTCGAACAATGAATAATTCTTTGGATTGATCTTGATACCACCTTTAGCGCCACCAAACGGAACATTAACAATAGCACATTTGTAGGTCATTAGCGATGCCAATGCCATAACTTCATCCTGATTCACATCAGGACTGTAACGGATACCACCCTTGCAAGGCAATTTGTGATGAGAGTGTTGTACGCGATAAGCTTCAATCACCTCTACCCTGTCTCCAACTTTCACAGGGAATTTCATGCTGTAAACGGAATTACATGCTTTGATCTGCTCCAGAATACCGGACTCAAACCTGGTGTACTTGGATGCTTTGTCAAAGTTGCGCTCTACGCCCTGAAAAAAGCTATAGTGTGCCTCTTGTTTAAGTGTTGCTGTGTCTGCCATATCAATTTTTAATTAGAACAAAGGTTATTGTTTCGTAGTTTTTTCAATTTTAGTGATCTTTCGGTCCAGATATACAATGTACGCGAAAATTCCCGCAAATATAGTTGTTAAAACCGCAATTACAACGTAAATTTTCCCATTAGACCGAAAGGTATCTGCCATCTCTGTCTCAGCATTTACCTGAGCAGCAGCTAGTACTAATGCTATAGTTATAAAAATGATCTTATTGTTCATCATCAGTCGTTTTCCGATTTATATTTCAGTATACCTATACGCGTAGCCAATGAGGCTATCCAAAAACCCAATAACACCCAGCCAATCACTGCAGGATAAAAAACCAACCGCATATCACTGTCCAGGTCATACTTACTGAATGCAGGATTGCCACCGTTGCCGGGATGTAATGAATCGACCATACGCGGCAAGATAAATACCAATGGTATAAGCATGGCAAAAGCAAAAATGTTGTAAACGGCACTGATGCGCGCCCGCTTCTCTTCATCCTTAATGCCGCTGCGTAAAATGAGGTAAGCAAAATAGATCAGCATACTCATAGCGGTGCCCAATTGTTTGGGATCGTTGCTCCAGGCTGCCCCCCATGTAAATTGCGCCCACTCCATACCGGTAAGCATTCCCATTATGCTGAAAACAATTCCTGTATTGGTGAACTGTTTGGCATAAATATCTTCTTTCATATTGCCGGTACGCAAAAATTTAACAGAGTATACTACGGCAGCTCCATACAAAGCCAGCATTGTAAACCACATAGGAACGTGGAAGTACAAATTGCGAATGGTCTCATTGAGAATATCCAGACGTGGCACGGGCATTAGCAGGCCCCCAACAACCGTATAAGCCAGCAATACCACACAAACTAATTTTAACCAGGTCTTCAACCGTTCAAAAATTTTCGCAAAGGTATATTTTTTACAGGAAGTTTAATTCTGCTGATACATTAAAATCTTAGTCTGATTAACTATTTCACCACCGGGTTATAGTCCTGATCGCTGTACGGTGGAAGATCCGGGATCCGGATCCTGTTGAATTCGAAATGGTTGGCAGCATGGCAAGAATTGCATGTATTGGTAAGCATGGTGTATGAAGTTCTGAATTGAGCCGTGTCCTTATGATCTATAGCTGCCTTTATGCTGTCTAATGCGGGAAATAACATAGGGATCATTTTTGCTTCAGACCTATCGGTCTCTACCGCCATCGCATCATTCATCGTTTCGGTGATCTCATCAGCTTCAAATATCGCCAAATCCCAATTTCGCGACATACCAGCAAACCAAATCTTATTATGATGCACCTGCAAAGAGAGCATGTATTCACCCAGTCCCGGTTTCATGGCAGTTACCAATAATTTCAGGCTATCCACCTGATGTTGCAATTTATTATTTGAAGCGATACATCTACCACCACAACCGCTCAAACAAAATAAGATGGCAATTGCAGCAATACCATTGGTAAAAATACAGGTGTACGTAAAATGGCTATTCTTCATGCTTACATTTTTCTTCAATATTAATGCGTCTGTTCATGATGTGCAACCTCCGGTAAAGGTATATTTACAAGAAACAAAATGCCGATATTGAATTATAAAAATAAATATCTTAAAACTTACCCAAGATTTTTTACGTAAATTACGTCTATATAGATAGCAGTTAGTTTCGCTCTATCCATAAACCCTATTTTGAAAACAGAAAATTGAACCCTGCGTATGAATACAATTTAATGATTATCAATAAAAATATTTTGATTTATGGCCAGCCCCATAAATACTGAAAATTATGAGAACTTAGTTTAGTAGCCCGGAAACGGGCAGTAAAAGATCGCAAAATGTAGCTACCTTATGCCTTTATTTTCTGAACAGGAAATAATTGCCGGTTGTAAAAAACAAAACCGGACATCGCAGGAGTATCTGTATAAACAATATTACAGTATACTGCTGAAGGTGTGTGCACGGTATGCAAAAAACATGAGCGATGCAGAGCAATTGCTCAACGACGGTTTTCTGAAGATATTTAACGGCATAGAAAAATACAGCAACACGGGCAGTTTTGGCGGCTGGATGAAGAAGATCATGGTGAATACCTGCCTCGATTATTTGCGGAGCAACTGTCTGAAAGAAGAAATTTCCATTCATGTAAACGCAGTACAGGCAGATCAGGCCGACATTGCGGTGAACAATGATATGATGGAAACTATAGAATTTAAAGAACTGCTGAAAATGATTCAGGGCTTACCTGCCATGACCCGTACAGTATTCAATCTGTCGGTTTTTGAAGGGTTCAGTCATAAAGAGATCGCAGGCCAGCTTACCATTAGTGAAAGTACCAGCTCATGGCACTTACATCAGGCGAGGCACCTGCTACAAAAAAAAATTAAGTTAACCGACCAAAACAAGGTGACATATGAAGCCAAGAGAATTTGACGATCTGATCAGACATAAGTTTGATCAGAACGACTTCGAGTACAATCCCGCGCAGTGGGACGAGCTCGCAGTACGGCTGGGGGGGAACGACAAAAAACGCACTGCGTTCATAGTATGGCT
>Ga0164296_1002706_pt1 | contig 17297 bp, 17 predicted proteins | sample GEODES057metaG_FD_113533 | JGI IMG/M metagenome (GOLD analysis project Ga0164296, IMG submission 113533) | Dystrophic lake water microbial communities from Trout Bog Lake, Wisconsin, USA - GEODES057 metaG | ecosystem: Environmental > Aquatic > Freshwater > Lake | place: USA: Trout Bog Lake... | reverse complement strand
TACGAGGACCAGTGGATTTTGGTACAGATATGGGTATTACAGGCACGACAGGTTCTATTTTTTCTGGAATCGAGTTATCTGATTCATTATTCGAAGACTCGCTTGATGTACTAGATTCTGAATTTGATGAAGAACGAGAAACGATATTTGATTGATTATTATTTTGAACGTCTGGTACTGCGATATTTGATTCCACATGATTATTTTCAACGTTCTGTGCTACATTTGGCGGTACAGCAATGGATTCATTTGATGAATCGCTAACGGATTCATTAACATTTGATTCGTCATTCGCAGACGCACTATTATTTTTAACCTGTACAGGAGCCTCAATAGGAGAAGAGGCCTGTACAGGTGATTTCTCCAAAGGAGATTCGGAAGGTACCGCGAACGGGTCATTATATAAACTCGTATTCGAGTTATCTGACTCTCCCGACATGCTATTTATAGTATTATATTTCATTTTCTTTCTAAACGCTTCATTTGGAAAAGAGAAGAAGTTAGAAAGTTATAACTATAAATAAATTATGAGGAGGAATGGCGAGCCATTTCACTGGTAGAAACGGGATGAAAATTTTTCATGATCTTTCCAGCTTTTAATAAGATCTCTCGCTTTTCAACATTATCCGGACGAATCTTGGAGGTGGCTTCATCCAGTGAACACCATTTAATGTCACCTACTTCTCGTGTCATATGAAAATTATTTATGTTCATTTCTACCTCGATGGATTTATGACAGATGGCAATATAATATTTATGACAATAATGAACTTGATTAGAACCAAAGAATGTTTCCGATATTGAATTCGTATTATGTAAAATAGTAAAATCCTTCGCATTCAGGCCAGTTTCTTCTTGAAACTCTCGAATCGCACAACCAATATCCGTTTCATATGGATTTCTTCGTCCTTTTGGAAATCCCCATTCAGGTTCAGTCCATTTTGAACGATTTTCATGAACTAATGATGGCAAACGTTCTGCAATGAGGGCATATCGGCGTTCAGATGATTCATAATCCGCGCGATGAGAACGTACACTTGATGATTCACCCCACACTTCAAACCATAATTCGGAAAATGTCTTGGTAAGAAGTAATTCCTGTTCTTTCTGTGTCATTCCTCGAAGTAATTTAGCAATATATGTATCATCATGAAGACTATATTTCCCTCTGATAAATTCAACAAATGATAAGGAATCTTTTCTTTGAATCATAAGAAATTGTATCGAATCATTACCATTTGAAACAGTGGGTGAAAAAAGACTGGTAATATGTGTATCATCTTGATATCGGACGGCAATTAGACCATAACTTGTAACAGGTGATAAGCAATTACGAAATACATGTCCTGTTAGACCGCAATTCGTACAATGTTGTGTCCGGGTTAGATTCATATAGAATTCCTTAGAGGAGAGATCAGCGTTAGTCTTTAGACCATATGTGTGAAAAGGAAAGAAGAAAGGATGGATCATAAATAGAATGCAATTTCCACCAAGCGTATGGGGGCCTTTCTTTTGGCACACAGTCCATATTGTTGCACTTGGATATCCGAAAAACCCAACCTACACGGATAAGAAATGTGCAAAAGAATTTTATGAATCGCTTGCGTACTTACTTCCCTGCTCCATTTGCCGAGAGCACTATCGTGAACATCTTACCAAAAACCCAATTACTACCTTTCTTGATTCTCGTACAGATCTTATTAAATGGACAATCATGATTCACAATCATGTTAACAAGATGCTAGGAAAAGTAGAATGGACATTGGAAGAAGTTCTTGCGTATTATGAAAAAGTAGGTGCTCGAAATCGTTCACCTGTGTGGACAAAGGAAGATATGAATGAAGTAGATCATCGTTCTTTTATAAAGGGATTCCTTACGGGAACCGCAATTTTATCAGTAGTAGGAGGTGTTGCGTATGTCGTGAATCGAATGTAAGAGTAATAATAGAGAAATGGCTACATCTGTAACCCAATATGTTTCAAACACATTTACCCCATTTTTGAATACAGTTAAATCGAGTACCAACTCATCATTTTTTGGTTCATCATCAACTGGTTCATCATCTTCGTCTAGTTGGTTTGGTTCATCGACTTCTACTTCATCCGGTTCTAGCATGTCCGTAATCGGAACCGTTACCACGTATGTTTTAGCAGTATTGGTTATTATGTTGTTTGTATTGATTATTGTTCACTTCTTTATTACACCTATTTTTCAATTACGTCCCGGTGGTCCCGGTATTATTCCCGTTCCAGGCGCAGATGATGGAGTTGTTCTATGGAAAGATGGAACTCATCCCGAAATTGTGGAAAGTCAATTACCCATTCAGGGCAGATCATGGGGGTATTCTATGATTCTCGACATGTTTATCCAAAATCCATTACAATTCTCAAATCGATATCGTATCTTATTTAGTCGTGGAGCAGTTCGAAAGGATACTCCGACGGGTTCCGATACCTTTCTTGGCATGTTAGATACGTATAATTTGGTAGTAGCATTAAAACCAGATACAAATGACTTGGTAGTATCGGTATTATCAGGAACGTCCGTTACAAAGAGCGAAGAAAACGTTGTTATTTCAAATGTACCGGTTCAACAATCCTTTCGTCTTGGAATCATTGTGATGGAAAAAGCGATTGAAGTCTATCTTAATGGAACACTCGTAAAAACGCGAAAGTATGATTATAATCTGTTAAATGTAACGGGTCCTATTGATTCCGCTCTACCACAAGAGTCAATGATTGCTCTCTATCCTCTCCTTAAGATTTGGAATCGTATTCTCTCTACTTCTGAAATGCGATATGCTCAGCCATCTCTTGTTACTACTACACCATTAGGAGCATTACCAATGCCATCTACTTCATCGTGTTCTACAGATTCATCCTAATTATACAGTAAATTCTTCCATTCCGCATAGAAATTTTAAATTATTAAATTGTTGTGCAAACAGTGGATTGGTATAATAGTGTTGACGAATAGTATGAGTAATGATATTCGCTCGGCTTAGATCGACGTGTTTTAAAGATAAATAGAGGACAGAATACAAACGAACATACAAGTCATAGTTAAGTTCAAGGGCAAAGTTATCATATTGACGAATTAATAGGTCACATACTTCAATACATTCTTTCCAATATCCCATTTGAAAATATCGCATAACAACACTCCAGTAAATATACACAAAATTAGTTGTGGGCTTAATAAAGTTATGTAACATATCTTTATAATCTCCATAGGAACGGTGAATATCATCATAAAATTCATCTAGTATTTCTAAATAAAACATTTCTTCTCCATGACCATAACCCATATTGGTTGTTTCTATGATTAATTCTTTGATTCTATTTAAAATGGTCATTCCAATCGCCTTTGTTGTGGTAAATAGACAGCCACATGCTACCCATCGATATTCCATATAATATTCGCGTTTCCATTCTGCCAGTTTGTATTTTTTATCAGTAACATTGAGAAGTTGTAGATGAAATTTATTAGTAAGATTATGTAATACATGAAGAAGCAAATGGTTATTATATTGATTAGAAATTTTTGAACCATCTACCCCAATGTTCGCATCAATCCATCCAAATTTGGTAGTATGAAATGGGTTAGATTGAATAGTCTGTAGAACAAAATCAGCTTTGTTACAGGTAAGAATATGTGTTTCCGCACATGTTCGATGATCACGAGTAGGCCAAAATACTTCACGATTCTTTTTAACTTTGTCAACAAGCGAAGAGCACCATAATTCTTCAAACTCTTGTACAACAATTCTTGTTAAGGACATAAATGGTTCACGTCGTTCACGTAAGATCGGTTCCATTACCGCATTACAATAAATCACAAGATAGCAAGGAATACGGAGAAGTGTCTCCATGGATTCCACAGTTTCTTTCATTCCTCTTGCTTGCGCATGGTACGGCTGAAGAAAATAACATGCAGTCGTTAAGGTACAATCAGGAATACCCGCCATTGGATTGAATTAAGACATATACTTTAGATCGATAATCCAATCCATAGATAGGATGTCATTTGGAGTCATCGCAGTCGTATTGATTCTGATTGTCGTAACGATTTATTTAGTCGTATTTGTTATTTATCCAGGAGGTGGAAAGAATGATGTACTTCCTACTCTTACTCCTCTTTCCTCAAAAAAAGATATTGTTATGCCTGATGTAACACAAAAGACACTGCTAGGAAATAATGGATGTACAGTGATGGGAATGTTTAATTTTAGAAATGGCGATCGAACCGCAAAATATGGAAACAATTATATACCCTTTCTCCAAATTGCGAATAATTGGTATCTAGAAGTATCCAATGCCCCGAATGATAAACAGAATACATCAGCTCGTCTTCGTGTACGTACGAATGGACAAGGAACAAGTACACATGATGAAATGATTGAACTACCACCCATTCCAAAACAAAAATGGATCTTTATTGCTATTTTACGTGATGGGCGCCGATTTGACGTAATATATGATAATAAAATTGTAGCATCACATCGTCTAGAGCATTATCCGGTAGTGATTTCAAGCCCTGTATCCGTTGGAAATACTGGATTGGATGGAGCTGTAATTCATGTTGTAATTAATGGAGTTCGTATGACTCCTACTGATATTGAACGTACACGATTAACATTCGTTGATACCAATCAGCTTGTTTTAGAAGATAATACATTTAATGCTAGTCTTCCAACCATATCATTATTAGCACAATGTCCTCCCGGTTTACCGTGTAAACCAATTACACAGCCCCCTGTCAATCAGATTCTTAAATGGAGTACGCCTTATGCGTAATGACCTTGATAGAATATCCATGTATCAAACAGAAACATGAATAGCTCAAATAATTCATCCTCCCCCGTGATGAGAATGATTCCTTATCTCATCTTTTTTGCTGGATTAATTGGTTTGTATTACTTATATCAATATTTATTTGGAGTACAAACAGGAAATGCGTTTCCTCTTATTACTGCGAATCAATCGGCAACAGCTGATCCTTCTAGTCCTGTTACCATTCCATCCACAAAGCTTCCAGGATTATTTGAAGGCGGTGAATTTACACTTAGTACATGGATCTATGTCAATAATTGGACATATCATATGAATATGAATAAGCCGATCGTGTTGATTGGTGGACCCAATTTTGATACACTGCGAGTCTATCTTGGTGCTACGAAACCATCCTTAAAGGTTCGATTTCATACTAAAGATTCCAGTACAGTAACCACCGCCACATCAACATCGACCGCATCCGAGGCACTTCCGAATGCGACTCGCAACGCAGTATTTACTACACCACAAACGGATTCAGGATTATTGGATGTATCTACTATTTGTGACTTGCCAGAAATTGATCTTCAGCGCTGGGTAAATCTTACGGTAGCCGTGAATGGAAAAACGGTGGATATGTATTTGGATGGTAAATTGGCACGCTCATGTGTCTTACCCTCTTATTATAAGGTGGATTCGGGTGGTTATTCTGCTATTCTTTTGCCATTTGGCGGATTTGGTGGACAAATTTCTACTACAACTATGTATGATGCAGCATTGAATCCAGAAGCAGTATATAAGAACTACATGCTTGGCCCAGCGGTCTAAGAGTCCAAATAAATAATACAATGAATAAAAAGGAGAGCCCAATGTTCAGTAATATTCTAGGTTCTACAAATACACCATCGACGAATATATCAAATGGGTCCGGCGGTATAGGAACTCAAATTGTTCATGGGTTAATTTATGTTGGCATTCTATTGTTGGTATTGATGTTTGTTGAATTAATGTACAAATATTATAATCGATTATCTATTAATCGAACAACTCTCATCGAGAATACTATCAATAATGATAAAACGGTTACGATTCCACAGAATCCGAATATATCTGGATCCAATACTGTAAATTTATCAAGCAATGAGCGTACAGGAGTGGAGTTTAGTTATTCCTTTTATTTGAATGTAAATCCAACAACATTTCAAAGCGCCGATCAAACAATGGGTCTTTATCATATCTTTCATAAGGGTTATGCTTCTCAATTTCCACTTATGGCACCCGGTGTCTATATGCGTTCTGATCAAAATACACTCCGAGTGTATATGAATACCTATAAGACATGGAACAATTACATTGATGTAGAGAATATTCCAGTTAGCAAATGGGTTCATATTGTTGTGGTATGCAAAGAACATGCCCTTGAGATTTATGTGAATGGTAACATTGCAAAGAAAATGACATTTGATGGATTTTCACCTTATCAAAACTATCAGGATATTTGTGTCTTTAGTAATCGTCGCATTTTGTTGTCGAAATCGAAGGTTACCTCATTAGGTGAGAATGATTTTAATGTTCTCGGTTCAATGAATGGCTTACTGAGTCGTCTAACCTATTTCAGTTATGGTTTGTCCTATTCTGAAATTCAACAATTGATGAATCAGGGACCCTCTTCCAAGATGGATTCGACCCAATCAATGGATATTCCCCCATATATGGCGGATAACTGGTGGACACAATCAAAGTAAATTTAATATATGAAATAAAGTTAATCTGTAGATCTAAAGGACTTATAGATTACCTAGTACAACACTAGTAATGCCAGGCGGGGGACTCTTTTCATTGGTTGCCTACGGAGCGCAAAATGTGCTATTAAGTGGAAATCCAGATTTCACATATTTTTATAAAACATTCAAGAAATATTCGCATTTCGCGGAAGAATCGGTCACATTTGCGATGGATGGTCCGCAAGATCTATCATTTGATCAACCAATTCAACTTCGAATGAAGATTCAACGTGTTGCGGATTTGGTTCGAGATGTATACTTTGTATTTAACTTACCCGATATCTATTGTAAATATCTTCAATTGCCACAAGGTGCTCGTAATTCACAGTACAATTTCGCATGGGTAAATTACATTGGATGTCATATTCTTCAAAATGTCGCATTTTTTATTGGTGGTCAAAAAATCCAGGAGTTTGATGGAACCTATATGATGGCAAAAGCACAATGTGATTTGGATCAGGATGCGTTTAAAAAATGGCAAGTGCTTGTGGGCAATGTTCCTGAACTTTATGATCCCGCAAACGGGATGTATGCGGGTGGTTCAATGGGAACAGGATATCCACTTGTTTATAACAATAACGGTGTAAATGGCTCAACAACGATGCCACCCAATATTAACCGTCCATCCATTTCAGGTCGTCAACTTCAAGTACCATTACCAGTTTGGTTTGCGGAATCAACTTTCGGATCCTTGCCTCTTGTATCTCTTGAGTATCATGAATGTGAAATTCAATTAACACTTCGTCCCATTCGTGAATTGTATCGTATTTTGGACATTAATGGTTATCAGACCGCCCCTGGATATATTTTTAATCCATCTCCTGTGTCATTACAACCAGGTAATGTGTATTATAGCGCGGTATCCGATATCACCGATGTAACGATTAATAATTTTTTGACCGATATTGGAACTCCTATCCCATTACTCAATACATGGGATCTTCAGCCGAGAATTCAAATGACCTATGTGTATGTAACGGATGATGAACGTACACAATTTTCATCAGAGTCACTTCAATATCTAGTAAGACAGATTAGTACGTATCGTTTTGATAACATTACTGCGCGTCAATTTGTGGAGTTGGATACACATAATCCGATTGAACGATTAATTTTATTACCAAGACGTTCTGATTCTATCATCAATCGTAATCAATATGATAATTTTACGAATTGGGTAAATCCTAATAAACCGCAATTTATTCCAACAGGAGGTGGTTGGCCAGGTAATATTAATTTGACATCTGCGACAGGTACACTTGTATTAAATGGTCAGCAGTCGATTATGAATACACTTACTATTTTAGGCGATGGAAATCCATTACAGGAAGAAAAGCCAATTCCATATTTTACACAAGTAGTTCCATGGAAATATTTGAAGGGTGTTCCTGATCCCAATTTAATTGTCTATCCATTCGCATTGGCCTCTCCGAATACACAACCATATGGTTCCATTAATAGCAGTCGAATCAAATCATTTCAATTGGATCTAAATGTAAACGCATTACCAGCAAATACATTTTATCAGTACCAGATTACTGTATATGTGGAGAGTTTGAATTGGGTCACGGTTTCATCTGGTATGGGTGGATTGAAGTATGCGCTATAAGGTTCTTTTTTAATCGTGTACCGTCATAGGATGTCGGATTCATTGTTGGGAACGATGTTAACGAATTTAAAAAATAAGGCAACCTACCATGCCTTTAATGCGGTAACGGATCCTAATGCAAATCAATTTGTTTCAGAACAATCTGCCCCGTTATTACCTCCTAAAGCGGATGATACACCACCAGAAGATTCGGATGCTACGGATGGAGATCCCAATACGTTCAGCGCATCTCGATTTGCGAAGAAGATATGGAAGCAGTTTTCATCAGGAACATCCACATTGATTGTCCCGATTGTAGCCTTAATTTTAAGTATGTATGTAACCAATGAGATGATTGTGTATTCTGTTCCAATTCGTTTAATCTTTTTTATTTTTACGTTCTTCATTTGCTTTACATTCACACCTTTTTTAGTAATTTTAGGTGGATATTATCTATGTAAATGGGGGTATCAGTATTACTTGAATGAATTATCGGATGGTCCAAAAGCAAAGATTATGCCAACGATCTTTGCACTCTTACCTCTTACTACAACTCAACCCATTACATCACTTGGTTATTTTTTCATGTACCCTTTTACATACCCAAAGAATGAGAAGGATGCGAAACAACTTCCTATTATTATGAATAACTATATGGAATCATTAAAGAAGGCGTTTACTTATTTTAATAAAGTACAGAATTTGCCATTTATTGCGGAAGGATTTAAGAAATTATCAGATAATATCGAGCATCTACATGATATACCAAAAGTACCTGAAAAACCGTCAGAAACAAAGAATGCCCCCATGCCACCCGTTATTGTACCGATAAATAAAAATGGAGAGAATGTTAAAAACACAGTAGAAGCTCCCATGCCTCCTGCGTACAATAATACAGAAAGTACATCAAATGATGTTTCTCCACCCGCCTACAATAACGCCCCTAAGAATGCGCCACCTGCCTACAATAATACCACCACATCCAAATAAATAATCTAAAGAAGTGCGTATTACGTACGTCATGGATATTACTGTATCGGTTGTTACACCTACGTATAATCGCCGAGCCTTTATTCCAACGCTCATCCAAATTTATAAGAATCAGACCTATCCAAAGGAGAAAATGGAATGGATCATTCTAGATGATGGACGTGACAAAGTAAATGATCTATTTGAAGAAGCATCCAAAACCATTCCAAATCTGCGCTATTTGTCTCATCCTGAAAAAATGCGGATTGGAGCAAAACGTAATCGATTAAATCGAGAAGCAAAAGGAGAAATTATTGTGGCGATGGATGATGATGATTATTATCCAGCAGATCGAATTAAAACGGTGGTTCAATCCTTCACCAAATATCCAAGAGTAGATTTGGCAGGATCTTCTGAGATGTATTTGTATTATAAAGATACCAAAAAAATATATGTAATGGGACCTTATCATACGAATCATGCGACAAATGGAACAATGGCGTGGAGAAAACGATATTCAGATAAACATCAATATGATGAATATGTTACAAAGGCAGAAGAAGTGTCATTTTTAGATAATTATCAACACCAAATGATTCAACTCGATCCAAAAAAGACCATTCTTGTAATTTGTCACACAGACAATACTGTAGATAAACATACTCTTAGAGAGGAACATCTATCATCTAGTGTTAAAGCAAAAGAAAAAATGAGAGAAACAGGTTATAAACTAGAGGATTTTGTGAAAGAAGCATCCCTACGTTTATTCTATTGTACCTAAAGAATAGAACGTACCATTAAGTAATTATGTCTGACGATTTTCACTATGATAAATTAGTGTTATTAAATAATGTATTTAATAATACATTACATCAAGATTCTTCGTATATAACACCAGATACGATTAAAACTAAATTATATCCGCATCAAAATACACTTATACAGGGTATGCGCCAGTATCGAGAAAAAATGACAAGAGGATTTTTAGTAGGAGATCAAGCCATTAATGGAAAAGTAGGAATTGTGGCCGATCCACCAGGATCAGGGAAAACACTGAGTATGATCGCGTATCTTGCATCGCATCTCTCTATTTCTACGAAGATGACATCAGAATTAACCGCTCATTCTTCTGCGTATTTCTTTTCCCATCGTCTTCATTCGATCTCTGAAACAAATTGGGCACATTTGATCGTTGTTCCACATCGTTTATTTGGTCAATGGAAACAAGAGTTTGATCAACATACGTCTTTGCCTTATGTTTCGATCGAAACCAAACGGATCATGAAAGGCGATGCGATCTCAAAATTGATCCTTCAACATCGAATTGTGATCACAACCGATAAATGTTATAAACATGTTCAGGAATATGTAAACACATATCAAATTCAGTGGGATCAGATCATGATCGATGAAGCCTCAGCGATCTTTTTTCATTCATCGGATCCACCCCTTCGATTTCAATTTCTATGGTTGATTACAAATAACTGGATTCCACTAATTATTAAAACTCCAACGATAAACAAAAGTAATTTATTCTTTTTACGTGATCGAATTACGATCCACCCAGATCTGGAAAACTGGTTATTAGAAGACATTACTGTTCATTATGAAGGACAGCTTGTATCTTCCGCGTTTATGAAAGAGTATATTTCTTTTCATCATCCTGAAAGGGGTCGTATGATTTTACGTAATCGTACCGAAGATATCACAAAAAGCATGAATTTACCAGTACCTCAATATCATAATCTTCAATGTAAACCGAATATGACACTCAATTCATTGATAAGTTTTTATTTGGCTCGTCAGAGAGATCCAACAGTCCGATCCAAAAATATACCGCATTTATTTCAATCATTGGGGATCGAATTTCAATCCATAGAGGAGTATCGATCTAGACAGCCGATCGAAAAGCATCATTTGATCCAACGTATGATCAATGATCGTGAATGTGTGATCTGTCTGGAACAGTGTGAATATCCAACCATGGTCCAATGCTGTTATCATTTATTTTGTGGAAAGTGTCTTCTAAAGAATGCATTAATCAATATGAAATGTCCTACTTGTCGATCAGGAATGGATGTACAACGGATTCATTGTTTAGAAACATTACCCTCGGAAGATCGAATGTTAGCTAAAAATAAAATGGAAGTATGTCTCGATATTCTTCGTGAAAATAAGGAAGGGCGATTTATTATTTATTCACCATTTACAAATATTTACTACGAATTAATGGAGAGATTTGAGCAGATAGGAATCAAAGCAGAAAGAATAGAGAACAATCTATTTTCACTGATTAAAACAGTTCGTAACTTTCAAAAAGGAATAACTCGTCTTCTCTTTCTATCAAATGTAGATGCGATCCGAGGATTAAGTCTTACTTCTACAACGCACTTGATTTTTTACCACGAACTACCTTCTTACGAGTCGAAACAGGTACTACTCCATTCTTCTCAGAGGATGGGGAGAACATTGCCATTACAGATTCTTCACTTACATTCGGAGATTCAAGTTTAACACCAAGTGTATCATATAATTTACCAGTTTGATGTGTGGCCCATTGTGTTACACATCGAAATGGGATATGATGCTCATTAGCTACACGATTCATTTCTTTCCAGGCATTAAAGAGGGCAGATTGTTTAGTAAGTACCATAGTATATTGTAGTCCAGATGGTTCAGGAATAATATTAGGTTTATTATAAGACTGAAGATATAAATTAGGATATTTTAATTTAAGACGATAGGAAAGAGGAAGTAGATTCCAGCATTGATGAAAGAAAGCCCAAAAATCAGCACGATCACTCCAACGTAAATAATCGAGGATTTCTTCATAGGCTTCAAATGGAACGGGTTTCTTTTTCTTATGCGCATCTTCTAAAAACATAGGTAGATTTTGATGAAATAAGAGACCCGCTAAATTCGCATCTTTGGTTTCAAGATCCAGTTCATCATTTTCTCCCCAGTTTTCAAATAAAGTAAACCACGCAGCACGAATGGCAACATGAATATTTTGATCCATGGATTCTTCTTTTCCACGTATATGAGATACTGATTTTTCAGAATAAATCAAACTTTGAGATACTTTACGAATATCACCAAGCTGATAAAGAGAATCAGAGATATCTTTTTTAAAGAATTCAATAAGTTTTTCCTTCTTTGGCATATTAACGTAATGAACACAACAAAATTTTAGAAGTTGTTGCATAATACGGCCTTCAAGAACATTACAAATAAGAACAAGTGGACAATCCTCTGAAAAGTTACGTTTGGATTTCAAATAGTCAAGAAGTTCTTGGAGTCCTCCTTTTTCACCTTGAGATAACCCATCCATTTCATCAAGAAGAACAACACGTCCATTGGGAGTAGTAGGATGAATCCATTTGCTTACACCTGTTTCAATTAAAAGGGGGAGAATGGTTTGGCGGAAAGAAGAGCCGGTTCGTGTATGACTGGCATTAAATTCTTGTACCCAGAATTTTCCTTGTTTACATACACGATATACCATTGTCGTTTTTCCTACGCCTGGTGGACCAATTAAAAGAAACGCAGGATGTGAACGTGTTTTGAGCCATTTTAACATAGCCTCTTCGGTTTCAGGATGAAGACATGCTGTTTCTTCTTGTGGTAAACTGGTTCGAACCATACTATGGAGTATTGGTAAACGATTCTTTACATTCATCATATCATTTTAAAATTAATAAGGTAATTTAAAAATGGTGTAGCACCGAATGCATCCAACGGGAATCGAACCCGTGACGACTCCTTGGAAGGGAGCCATTTTACCACTAAACTATGGATGCGTAAGAGGGGTGAAGTGGTCTAATTGAATCCATCAGACCCATTCACATTCCTATCGTAGATTGTTTTAACGGAATTCAAACGCACTTAGTGTGCCGCCACAGGAGCAGGGCATCCTGTGCCTGCTCCACCGGCCCCGCTCGCACCACCTGTTCCACTAGCAGAACCACTTGATCCAGGAGCAATCGGACTTACACAACTCTCTCCATTTGTAACACCCTCCCATGTAACTTTCTGATTGATAGCCGCAGTACACATTTGTGTATTTTTCGTTGCTGGATCCGAACTCATTCCTGAAATGTCAAGATAGTAGCTATCGTTATCAGGAATGGATCCATCTTTTGGAAAAGTAGACAAGAGAGAATTATCCTTTGAAACACCAATGGTATCAATACATGTATCTTTTTGAATTCCTCCAACGGTTCGCTTATAATAGGTTAAATAGTCAGGACATGAGTTAATGACAGGGGGCCATGGGCCCGGAGTAGTAGTGAATAAAGGTGAATCTCCAAACCATCTCATTCCATAAACAATAAAAAGGATAAGGGAGCCGATGAAAAATAAAACTGCGCCATAGGTTTGACCGGTACTATTTAGTTGATAAGCACCTCCTACCGTAATCATAAAGGCAACGGCAATGAATCCGATTAAATAGAGGTTCATTCTACTATCGTAAAGTTATTTTTATCATATAAACCATTTAATAGTTCATATCATAAAAGATAAATAAGTACACACAATTTACTGCTGGAACATGGTGTGAGACGAGATGTTAGCAACGTTGGTGGAAGCACCCAAGGCCACAATCGGGACATAGAAAGTAACGTAGTCCGTGTTAGCGTCAGGGACGTTGATGTTGCCCAACACACCGAAGTTGCTGCCTCCAACGCCACCGATGTAAGAGGTGATGGCAGCAGGGGCAATCAACTGGACCTGGCGGAAAAAGCCAATGTTGGAGGTTCCAGTGACATTGGTGCGGACAGTCTTGCCCATGTCACGGAGAACAACATTGGCAGCACCACCCGCGCCAGCGATTTGAGCGGCAATGGCGGTAGCCAAACCAGTAGAGGCGGAGGTCATGGTGCCAGGGGGGTAGTTGCCAACGACATTGCCGGCAGCCGGCACGAGTTCGAACACGGCGTTGGTAGCACCGCCGGCAACAGCAGCAGCAACAGTGGCGGCGGAGTAATACGCAGTATCAGGCTGGATCTGGCGGATGAAACGGGTAACGGAAGACATCTTATATTCAGAACTTAGAAAAAAAACACGGAGGGTTGATAGAATGTCAACCGGTGCGCCCCTTCCTGAATTTGAACTCCCGTATACCCGACATGGTCTCGGAGGTCAGAATGGTCGCGTGAACCTGACCCCCTCATCTTCGAACACCGGTGCCCCCGTACCGGATTCCGCAGGATTCAGTTACCCCAAGCAAACAGAGGCTAGTTTCGCAGGCGATATGCTCCGGGGAAATTGGGACCATACCGTTTTGTCTGATACCTTTTTTACCCGTAGGAACGCGACGGTGATCCAGAATGCGATCAAGAAAGAAGTCTACCGTATGTCTGGACCGAAACAATACCAAATTGATGATCAAGATGTTGATGAGTTGAAAATGATTATGCGTGCCATGTATTTACAGTATGCGAAAAACAATCCGCATAACATCGAGGGACAAATCCAAGAACTGAATAAACTAGTGGTAGATTGGGCCGCACCCCGTATTATGTCTGAGATCGATCATTATCATTATTATTTGAATGATATTAGTCACTTACCAGTACCTTTAGAGAAACCGTTGAATATGTCGAGCGCAGGTTCCAGATCATTACCTTTCAAGCCGATGATGTAAAAATAATATCAAATTCTAATTACGACCAATCAATTATTAATTTTGCATCGGATGCGGTGTAGGTTACCTCACATCCGATAAACATTTCTTTTACTCGTTTCAGATACCGTTCTATAAACCATGGTGCATTGATACGATTAATATATTGTGGTACCGTGGTCTGAAGATGATCTACGCTTACATATTGTACATATTGTTTGTATCGATAATAGACTGGCATACGTTGTTTGAAATCAGTACATAATTGTTCTACAAGTCGTGTAATGCCTTTTTCTAGATCCTGTTCAGCTTGTTCGATCTTCTCCATTTCTGGATCATAGGCTTGTAATTGTTCACGAGTAATAGGAAATTTCATTGTTGAGTATGATTTACGCAGTAGAGAATATCAATTTTATTACATAAAAAATATATTTTTATTCTTTACCGTTTACTTTCTAGCAATGACAGGTTTACGCTTCTTCATCACTTTGGCTTCAGACGAACCCACGGAAACAGAGCTAGCTACACGCTCTAATGAGTATTGTACCCATGCTAGACGGAACGCTTCTAAATCTGCCAGCCACAGAGAGGAGCCGGTTTCTGCCTCGACACGCTCTTTCTCCGCACGTTTTTCTTCCCACTGTCCATCCAGCTCAATCACAGCAGATTGTTTCACACGATCCATGCGCATACGTAACACATAGTCGTACGAATCATACTCATCTGGCTTTTCCAGATTCGACAACGCAGGAATCTCACATGCTTTTAATCCTGCGACAATCTCTTCATCACTCTTCTTCTGAAGCACTAGACGGTCATCAATGATTGCTTGAATAAATCGTCGTTTCGCATCGAGTTCCCGCATTTGAGACTCGAGGACTTCCAGCATATTCTTGCGACGTGCTTCATACATTGGCAAGCGCTTCTCCACAAACGCTTCCAGAATGTCGCCCACCGTCTTGTACTTTACGATATTGAACTCGGTATCAAAGCATGTCATATTAGTGGTCTTCCACGACGACGTTAGCTTGAACTGCTTCTCGAACTTATCAATGTTATCCTTCAACGCATCATACCCTTCTTCTGTGAAGTAGAGTACAAATCGTACATCGACATCATTGTATAAGTCATCGAATCCCTTCAATCCGCATGGTTCCACTTCGCCTTTTGCCGATGTCGTTGAACCCGTTTCCGCTTTTTTTGCTTCTTTCTTTGCATCTTTGGATTTTTTCTCTTCGACTTCCAACAATCCATCCAGGAATGCTTTGTAGTCTTTCGTCCAGGTACCCGCAGGCAACTCTGTGATGGTTACGCTCTTTTTATCATCATCCATGGTATACATGCCTTTCGTAATCCACGTCATTTCATCCGCACGATGAGTCGTGCCCTTGAATCCAAACCACCATGGGTCTAAGGGATGACCTGCCAAGGATTCCATTGAACCTTCCAAACGATGACGAAGCAAGCAGATGATGTCATCTGGTTTGTGAGGCGGAATATCAGTAGAATAGCCTGTACCGATACCCACTGAGCCATTAATCGCTAACAGAGGAACAACAGGTAGATAATACTCAGGTTCCACGACATCACCGTCGTCATCAATGTATTTCAGAAGGGCAGAGTCCTCCTTTCGAAACATCGTATTCACAATGTCTTCAAGATAGGTATGGATATAACGAGGAGAAGCCGCATCCTTGCCACCCATCAGACGAGAACCAAACTGACCCACAGGTTTCAACAGATTGATGTTGTTTGACCCAACAAAGTTCTGTGCCATACCAATAATGGTGCTATTCAGCGATGCTTCACCGTGATGGTATGCAGCATGTTCAGAGACATAACCTGCGAGTTGTGCTACGCGAATTTCGTCACGCAGATTTCGTTTCAAGCACGAGAATAGAATTTTACGTTGAGAGGGTTTGAGTCCATCCATAACATGAGGTAAGGAACGGATATTGTCGGCGTTGCTGAAATGAATCAGCTCATCGTTTACGAAGTTGGTATAAGATGCCTTAGCCTCCACAGGAATAAGCATCTTTGTGGGATCATAGTGGCTAAGCCATCGTTTGCGGTCATCTGCCTGTTTTTTGTTGAATGCCAGATTCATGGATTCATCGGTTTTCTCGTCCCATTCGTATAGGATTTCATGAAGGTCCTTGAACCACTCACGTGCCTCCGCAGGAGTAGATGTGCCCAATCCTTTGTAGTATTTGATTTTCCAGCCTGCTAACGAATTGGTTTCTTTCCATTGATTGAACTCAGGAAGGGAATAGAAGGACAGCGTGGTCTTTCCCTTAGTAGCTTTGAGAATTGGAGTTAACAGTGTACATAGGAAGCCGGCTTTCATCAGTCCTGGCCACTCCGCATGGAACAAGTTCATGAGAAGACCCTTGATGTGAGACCCATCGTGGTCTTGGTCTGCCATCACCATGACACGGCCATAACGCAATTCAGATACGTCTTTGTATTGCTTTCCTTGCTCCAGGCCAAGAATTTTTTTGATGGCGGTCAGTTCTTCGTTCGCATTGAATTTTTGAATGGTAATGTCTCGGACATT
>Ga0164296_1002704_pt1 | contig 17300 bp, 14 predicted proteins | sample GEODES057metaG_FD_113533 | JGI IMG/M metagenome (GOLD analysis project Ga0164296, IMG submission 113533) | Dystrophic lake water microbial communities from Trout Bog Lake, Wisconsin, USA - GEODES057 metaG | ecosystem: Environmental > Aquatic > Freshwater > Lake | place: USA: Trout Bog Lake... | reverse complement strand
CTTCGTTTCCGCCAAGACTTCTTTCAATATTTCAATCCTTCAAACGCCTGTTTGCAATTGATTGATCTGATTGACTTGTTTCTTACAAAGATTACCCGATCTTGAAGAAAGTCACCCTTTGACGGGTTGATCGAACTGTTGATACGGCTTTCTGCTCAAAACCTCTTGACCTAGCGCGTTCAAAACATACATTTGAACCGTACCGATTGCACGCGGTTTTTAGTTGATGCTGCACCGCCATTTTGGTTGGCGCTTATGGGGTGCTGGCGGTGCATTATGGGTACAGTTGTTAAAAAAACGCTTGTCATGACGTTGTCCGGACGCTATGATGGGGCAACTATCCAAAAAAAGGTTGCCATGACCGCAGTCATTCATTCCAAATCTGAGCGCATCGATGTGCGCGCCAGTACGCCAGTGAAGCAACTGCTTCAGGAAGCGGCGCGCGTGGCGCACAAGAATGTGAGCGAGTTTCTGCTTGATGCGGGCATCATCGCGGCCAACCAGACCTTGGCTGACCGCAACCGTTTCGAGCTGAGTGACGAGAAGTGGCTCGCTTTTCAGGCTGCACTGGATCAGCCCGTGAGCGCCAAGCCTAAGCTCAAGAAGCTTTTGTCTGAGCCGGGGCTGCTTGGTTGAGTTCGCAGGCTTACGAGCCAGTACGCAAACTGGCAGGTTCGGACGCCGTTGAGTTCTTTGATTGTGGCCAGAGCGCACTGAATCAGTTTTTGCAGCGCTTTGCACTCGTCAACCAAAAATCCAATAGTGCGCAAACCTACGTGAGCTGCAATTCGGGCTCTGTCGTTGGTTTCTACAGCTTGGCGGTTGGCAGTGTGGAGCCATCCAATGCGGCGCCTCGTGTGACCAAAGGCATTCCACAACACCCGGTGCCGGTGATGATTCTGGCCCGGCTTGCCGTGGACCTTCACCACCAAGGCGCAGGGCTTGGCAAAGCATTGCTCAAAAATGCGCTGCTGCGCACTGCACAGGCGGCGGAGATTGCCGGCATTCGTGCACTGCTGGTGCATGCCAAGGACGAGCCTACCAGATTGTGGTACCTCAATTGGGAGTTTGAACCCAGCCCATCCGATCCGTTCCACCTGTTCCTTTTGATGAAGGACATCAAGGCCATGGTAGGCCAAGCCTGAGATAAAAGTTCAGGGAAATTGGCCGATTTATAAATCGTACGAAAAGCCCTTGACGCCGTCCAAGATTGACCGCGGGGGGTGCTGCGTTGATCCATCGGAGTGCATAAATCAGAACAGAGTTCGAATCCACGACCCCACAAAAAAAGGAGGTCTGGAAGCTCACGCAACAAGTGGCTGTCTCAACATTTAGAACGATGAATTGAACCCCAAGTGCTTGATATGCTTGTCTATCAAAATCTTAGGAGGTTTGCGATGAAGTATTTTCTGCCTAAGATTTGCCGACCCATTTTGCCTGCGCTGCAAGCAGAGAACTGGATCCACACCGCGCAGTAATTTACGAGTTGTCGTGCATCAGCATCACAAAAGTGCGTCGACTGCCACACCAAGTTTGCCACGAAAGCTGCAGTTGTCTGCAGCACACCACAGTGACTGCTTTGGTTGCATCATCAACTCAAAGTAAGTTATTTGATGCTCAAAATCCAGTCTGTAATTTTCTTCAAGTCCGCCGGTGACAAATTGGGATGAGGCGGCATGGGCAAATCGCCCCATTTGCCTGTGGATCCGTTTTTGATGCTGGCGGCCAAGACGGCGTTGGCATCAGCTTGACCGGCGTATTTTTCTGCGACGTCATGAAAAGCCGGGCCAACCACTTTAACCGATACCGCGTGGCAGCCCAAGCAATCGCCTTTCCTCACCAAGGCTTCTCCAGCTTGGGTTGCCGCCAAAGATGACCGTGGCAGCACTATAACTGCGGTTATTGAAACCAATAGCAGCGTAGTATTAAATGTGTATTTTTTCATTTTGTGGTGCTTGCGCTGGCTTCAATTACCCAGATTTTTGAGCAAGGAGGCTTGAACAATTTCAATCCAATAACCGTCAGGGTCTTTAATGAAAACTACATTTTTCATCTTGCCTTGGTCGGAACGCTTGATGAATTGAACGTGGTTTTCATCAAACCAAGCTGTGGCTTTTTCGAGGTCTGGCACAGAAAAACAAATGTGCCCAAAACCTTGTGGCTGTGAATTTCCATCGTGGTAATTGAAGTCGGGGTTGTTCTCGGTGCCCCAGTTGTGGGTCAACTCCAAGATGCCCCTTTGACTGAAGGTGTAGGCCATGCGCTCGCTTTGATCCTCTGGGACTGATTGACCTTGGATAGGGTGTGCTAAGAAATACAGCGAGAAGGTCGATTCTGGGAAATCCAATTTTCGCAGCACCCGTAAACCCATGACGCGGGTATAAAAGTCCAAAGCTATTGCTGGATCTTTGATTCGCAGCATGCTGTGGTTTAAAACAAATCCTTCGGTCTGCGAAGGGGCTAAGGCGCTCACACCGGGTAAATTTTCTGTATTGAAGCTCATGGGATTTTAGGAAGATTTTTATAAAGCGAGTGTGTGATCAGACGATCAGGCTGCAAACTTAGCCATCACCACATTGGACTCTGGCTCTTGTTCACCTTCGATTTTTTGTAATTTCAGCTCGGCGCTTAAAAGCGCCCTCCGTAAGTAGCGCATGCACGTGACCCGCAGAAATGAAGCGAAATTTGGCACCTCACCTCGGTGCTCTAATATTTCGCTGTGAAACTGGCAGATCAGTGCATTCGTTGTGCAGCCTTCGACCTCGGCCATTTCAGCCAATATGTCCCACGCCATGTTTTCCAGTCGAATACTGGTCAGTACGCCTTTGATGCGAATCGATCGGGTTCTTTGCTCGAATTGAATCGGGTCGGCTTTGACAAAATATTCGCACATGATGGGGAACTCCTTGAGTAAATTTAACGAATGGTTGGGCTGCTTTAAATGGCACGCTCTTTCATTTGCTTGGCAATGTAGTCTGCTTGGCGAATTGCCAATGTTACGATGGTTAGCGTTGGATTTTCAGATCCACCAGTGGTGAACTGGCTGCCGTCACTGACAAACAGGTTGTTTATGTCGTGCGCTTGGCCCCACTTATTGACCACGCCATCGCTGGCCTTGGCGCTCATGCGGTTGGTGCCCAAGTTGTGGGTCGATGGATAAGGCGGTGTGCGGTAGGTGCGAATCGCACCGGCTGCTTGGTAAATTTTCTCGCCTTGGCTGAATGCGTGCTCACGCATGGCCATGTCGTTGGGGTGATCGTCAAAGTGTACATTGGGGACCGGATTGCCCCACTTGTCTTTGACATTGGTGTTCAAGGTCACGCGGTTGGTTTCACGGGGCATGTCTTCGCCCACAATCCACATGCCTGCGAGTTGGCTGTAATGCTCCATCCACCAAGCGAAGTCGGCGCCCCACTTGCCAGGATCCAAGAAGGCTGCCATGAAAGGCACTCCCAACGACAGGGTTTCAAGTTCGTAGCCGCCCACAAAACCACGACGTGTATCGTGTCTTGCTTCATCACGCACAATGCCTGCCATCGTGGTGCCTCGGTACATGTGAACCGGGTCTTTGAACGCTGCGTAGACAGAGCCCGTCATGTGTCGCATGTAATTGCGGCCCACTTGACCCGATGAATTGGCCAAACCGTCCTTAAACATATTGGAGGCCGACATCAAGAGCAGTCGAGGCGACTCAATCGAGTTGCCAGCGACGCAAACGATGCGCGCTTTTTGACGGTGTTCATTGCCATTTTTGTCAAAATACACGACTGCATTTACCTTGCCCTCGGCATTGTGCTCGATGCGTGTCACGTGCGACTCGGGGCGAAGTTCGAAGTTGCCGGTGGCTTCAGCCTTGGGAATTTCGGTGTACAACGTGGACCACTTCGCACCGCTCTTGCAACCTTGGAAGCAAAAGCCCAATTGCATGCAGCGACCTCGTCCGTCGCGCGGTTGGCTGTTGATCGCCATGCGGCCAGTGTGCACTTCTGCGTAACCCAGTTTTTTAGCGCCGGCGTACATAATTTTGAAGTTGTTGTTCCCAGGCAAACCAGGAATGCCATTGGTGCGTGTTACACCCATTTTGTCTTCGGCTTTGGCGTAATAGGGCTCGAGCTCATCAAGTGTTAAGGGCCAGTCCAAGAGGTTTGCTCCCGCCAAATCTCCATAAACCTGACGTGTTCTGAATTCGTGTTCTTGGAATCTCAGGGAAGCACCAGCCCAGTGGGTGGTGGTGCCTCCCACAGTTTTGCAAATCCAAGCGGGTAAGCCCGCAAAGTCTTTGGCGATGCGCCAAGAACCTGAGGTGGTACGTGGATCGAGCCAAGCCAATTGGCTGAACGACTTCCATTCGTCGTTGATAAAACTGGCGCTCGATTGACGGGCACCCGCCTCCAAGCAAACTACTTTGATGCCTTTTTGGCACAACTCATTTGAGAGCGTACCGCCACCTGCACCCGAACCAATGACAACCACCACAGAGTCATCGTTGTAATCAAATTTAGCCATTTCAGTCTCCAATATTTTTTGAAAATTGACGTTCAGTCCATTAACCGAGGAAGGGTGGGGGGCTGGCTTCAGCAGGTGGATTGGGCAACCATTTCAGGTCTTGGAATCCGCGAGTGATGTAACCGCCCTTCTCCCAAGCCGAGCCGGGATAACCGAAAGCAGCAAAAGCCATATCGTTGTCGTACAAAGAGGTGATGCATTGACCGCGAACTTTGCCAAAGAAGGGGGTGTCTTCCATGGGGTGAATAATGGCCAGGCGCTGGTCGTGAGTGAGCTTGGAAAAATCACCGCCAGCTGCATTGTTCAAGCTAGCAACACCGTCTTTCAGTAACTTCGCAGTCGCCGCATTGCTGTTGGCGCCACCGTCCAAATCCTTGGCCAACAGAGCATAGACAGCATCTGGTAATTTTTTGTGTGGATATAGGGTACGTCCCATGGCCATGAGCACTTTTCCTTCGTCAGATGTCAAGGTTTTGAGTTCCAGCGCCCAAGCGTTGGAAGGGGCCAAGGCCGCCAGCACAGAACCGCTGGCGATACTGCCAAACAAAATCCCAGTACCCTTTAAAAATTCTCGACGTACCAGAGGCATGTTCACTTTCTGTACCACGCCACTCTCTTCATCACAGCCAGATGCATCAGCTTGGATGCCAGTTTCAGCGCCAATTGGAATTACTCGCATTTTTATCTCCTTGATACAACCTAACGATTAGTTGAAATGCAAGTGTCAGTGTTGTCTTTTTCAAGTTGACCAAGGTTGTATCCAATTACATCCAAGGGAAAGTCCCAGTTTGTAGAGTGAGAATGGAACTTTTCTCTCGCAATATCAAAAAAAATGTTTCTTAAAGTTCTCTTAATGGGTACCAAATTTAATAGAAGATTGAAGTTACAGAAATCTGATTCTGGATATTGATGATGAACCTGAGAGATAAATTGGGGGAGTGTCGTTGACCCTAAAGCTAATTTGATTTTTGTTTGTTGCCACAGTCTTTGGTGACTCCTGGGACGACGACGTTGAAGTCTCGGTCATCAATCCAACGCATGTGAATATCGATCGAATCACTAGATAAAGGAGCGGGTACTTTGAGGCATAGCCCTTGCGAACAAGATACAAGTTGAGCGGAATTAAAACTTTCATTTTTAACAGTATCATCAATACGGATTGAGTCGATCAAGTTTAAATTTTTACCGCCAACTAGCCATGAATCATTGGTTGCAGAACAAGTCGAATTTTGCAAATCAGGAAGCACTATGACTGATCTTGGTAAGTTGATCCATTCACTAGATTGACCAGATGTGTTGTGTTGAATGCGGTACTCTAAAGAATTGATGACACTTGGTAAATCAGACTGAGAGAAATCAATTGGATTTTTAGTTCGTAACTCATTATGTATAAGGTCTGTTATCAAAGGCGTATTGATTGGTTCTCGATCAGAATTAGGGTCATCCTTGAGGCGAATCTGAAGCATGTATGAACCACGCTGAAGGTTGTATGGAGATTGTGCTTGAAACAATATATTCAAGCCTGAATCTTCAGTCAAATAACGATCCGTAGGTGAGAGGTGCCATTGCAGAGCTTTTGCTGATGGACTTATGACAAGTGAATTGTTGACACTGCTAGAAATACTGAATCTTGGTTTAGTAGGTTTCTTATCAAGATGGATACTCTGCGCATAGGGTTCGTTATCTTGGTGAACGATTAACACTTCTTCTGGAAGTTGTGAGTTATCGCGAATGTCTGCTTCACATTTGAAGGTCAGTTCATGAAAAATAGAGTTGGGTAGAGTAGAAGAATCTGGGGTGCAAATTGATGATCCTATCTCGATGCGTGAAATGCGTTCAAGTTGAGTACCGATTACCGTTACAGTATTCTCCCATTGAGCGTGTTCAACTCGCGTAATGCGGGCTCTTGGTTTTAATACTTTTAAATCAACAGCAATGGGATTAGCACCTGATTGCTGAATACTCATCGTCAATTGAGAGGGAGGTATATGACTTAAATCTAGGTCAACCCGAGTTTGGACTGCACTTGCGTTATGAACCTCTGAGCCATCAGGTAATTTGACCACCATGGATCGAACGCATGATGCACTGTTTGCGTCACGAATTTCCAAGTGTCCCTTCTCTCCAGAGATCAATGTTGATTCACCTTCAAGGGATCCAGAAAGCTCGCTTTGATTAAGAAGTGGAAGTCTCATCATAACGGTAGGGAGCAATACCTTTGAGAATCCAAACTGAGTTGCTATTTTGATTCCCACCTCATTCGAAATAGGACGATTTTGTGGTTCAAAAGTGAGAGGCTCAAAGTTCAATAGCCCTGACTCTTGGTCGAATGAAATGTTTCGCGCTTCACCTAGCAAGGCATTGTTTTGAGGGTCGAAGATCTCCATGGTCCAATCATGCCAATAATTAACCAAAGGAAGTTTCCCTCTGACATGCAAAGGCAGAGTACCGTTTGTAAAGCATTGTGTAGCGTGATCGCCATTGGTTAGAGTGGGCGCGTTTGAGGTAAACCAAGAAGGAACGTAGATGTAAGCCGTTTTGATGTTTCCTGAGCGAAAGCGTGCCACTGAGAATAACTCAATGCGTGCTGAGGATGATTGACGACGCCCAAATGTAGGGGCAAAGTCATAGCTATCCCTGTATTTATTGGTCAAAAAATCACTGGCTTCAGAAAACATGCGAAGGTTTGAAAGCAGAAAGCTATTTAGATCAACCGCTTTTTTATTACCAACCATTGCGCTTAAATCACCGTTTGATGGAAGAACGAAATCTTTCGCAAAAACTATTTGCGTAGCAACACATTCTGTATTTACTATCTCATTTTTAATGCAATCGGGTTCGATATTGGATACGCCAAATTTTGCTGCAAGCTCTCTTGCTGCCTGTATTGCATCTTGTGGTGTTCGACCAGAGACTCGCTTAGAGAGGCCCAGACTGATAGCGAGAATTGCTTGGTTAATTTGATCAACCTTTTGAAGGTCGAAAAATCGTTGAGGGTCAGCACGAAGCACTTCGTTGAGCAAGCTGGCCGACTCATTTAGGCTTGTATAAAGACCAAATAGATTACGCAACTGAGGTGCGAGCATGATCACTGGAGCTTGATTGTCCGCTGTGATTTCTAATTCAGCTGGAGTTTTAATATCAGATACTTCAAAATGCTGGGACTCCACTTGATTGCCTGTGGGGGAGACACGAGCCAAAAGCAAGACCCAATCCCCTTTTGCAAGAGTTTCTGCGTCTGGGCTGACCAATAGTCGATCTCCTTTGCGCAATTTATCAACCCGTGCCATTGGAAGTTGAGCTTCTCCGCGTTTTACTTCTAAATTTAATATGGGTCCGTGATGGATGACGTCTTGTGCCCAAGCCGTTGTTGATGCGAGAAGCCAAATCACAGAAATTAATTTGCAGACAAGCTTCAAGACTGAACTCCATAAATTAATAGTTAGCAACGATAGTAGTAATTAAAGCGCTACTAAAGTGTATAGAAAAGAGACAAATGTATTGACTTGCAAACACGAAAGGATTTGGACAAAGTTTTATTTTTCAATCCTGGTGTAGAGGCAGAATTTTAAAAAAGCAAGTCTTCATGTATTTTAACCAATTCGTCGTTTTATACATCAAATCCCCTTTCGTGCTTTCAATTGCTCCAGACCCTTGCACAGAAGTTAGATATTGGGGTGAAATCATTAAAACCAAAGAACCATAACTCAACTGGCGAAGGAAGATGCTCAATGTAGTCTGAAGCTTCCTATTTTTGATGAGGCTGGTGGGTGTGGATAGTTGGTCTTATGGGACTTGCACAACATTGGCCACAACTGAAGTTCTTTGAAAGCATAAGATAGCCAAAAAATACATGCGAAATTTATAGCGACTAGCAATGCCAACAAGAATTTTCCGTTCGACGTGGATCTACATCATCTGAAAAATCAAATTGGATTTACCGAACGAATGACCCGCTCGTGACTTTAGAGTGTTAATGCATTTCATAGGAGGTGGAGGAGTCAGCATCATTTTTGCTGTCAATGAGGTAGCAACCCATTCTCATTGTGGTGGTTCATTGTGTTTTCTTAGATGCAAATGATTTTGGGAAAGCTTCCATTAATGTTTCAACTTTCCCGCATTTGTTGGCTGAGTAACCAGGTAATTCGTTGATTGATTTTTTGAAGTCTGAATCGTTTAAAACTTTGAGAACTGAACGCAGGTGAGGTGTGTTCAAGCTATCTTTGTTGCAAACAAGAAAGTATTGCTCAGTTGCTAAAGGTATAAAGTCGAGTTTGAAGCGTCTTGATGGTGTCTCAACGCCCAAGCCTGCATCTGCCATTCCACTGGCCACGTAAGCTGCGACAGCGGCATGGGTGAATTCACGTTGGTTAAATCCGGTAATTTGTGATTTCTTAATATTTTCTTTTTTTAGAAAACATTCGAGTAAAAAGTATGTTCCTGAGCTTGGTTGTCGATTGACAAACCTCACCCCCTGTTTAGTTAAATCTGCCACAGAGAATATTTCTAGCGGGTTGCCAGGAGCAACCATGAGTCCTTGTCTTCTGGTTGCGATATGGATGATTCGACTGTTTTTCAAGTTGAGCCACTTTGCGTAATGCTCAAGAGCGATTGCTTCGAATTCACCCATTGGAACATGAAAGCCAGCGAGTTCGCAATTGCCTTCATTGAGTGAGGCTACAGATTCTTGACTGCCAACATACTTTCTTTCGACATTGTTGCCATTGGCAATTAATGTCTCTATGAGTTTTTCGATTGCAAACCCATGGCTGGCATGGACTTTAAGCACATCTTTATCTTTGGACATCACTTTGGCCAGTTCACCCTCAAGTTCTGAAGCCAAAGTCTCGAGAGTGGGGGTTAGGCGAGCCGAAATGAGGTAACCTGCCCAAACTAGCTTTTCAGCAAGAGGTGTAAGTTTGGAGCCTTTGCCACGCTCCATGTTGAGCAATTGCATTCCAAGTTGAGCTTCACCTTGACGAATCAAGTTCCACGCATGTCGGTAGGAATCTCCGGTTATCTTGCATGACCCCGAAAGGCTGCCATGTTCTTGCACATCACCGAGTAGCTTCAGCAACCTATACGAGAGGTTATTTCCTCCAGCATCACTGATGGTCCATTGAGGGTTAATTGAAACTTTATGCATTCAAAATTTCTAAATATGTTTTTGAAAGCATATTATTTCACAAAGAAGTAGGGGTTTACTCTCGGAAATCAAATAAATTTAGAGCTAAATGTAAACTATAATTTATAATCATTCATGCTCTGAAAGCATACGTTTTTATCCTGAAGTAGCAATACTCATAACAATGAAGGAGACGACATGGCGAGAGATATAAATGTAGACCACTCAGAGATGCATGATCATGCAAGCCTCTTATCCAGGCAAAGGATCATTGCACACCCTGGTTTTAATCGCTGGTTGGTTCCACCGGCTGCCTTGGCTATTCACCTCTGTATCGGTATGGCCTATGGCTTTTCAGTGTTTTGGTTGCCTTTGTCTAAGGCGTTGGGAATAAAAGAGTCGATCAAATGCGGTCCCGAAGTGGGTTTTTGGGGTCAACTTTTTACAACCCAATGCGATTGGTCAATTGCCACCTTGGGGTGGATGTACACCTTGTTTTTTGTCTTTTTGGGTTTTTCAGCAGCCATTTGGGGTGGATGGCTTGAGCGTGTGGGTCCACGTAAGGTTGGTGTCTTGGCTGCCATTTGTTGGGGCGGTGGCATGTTGATTTCCGCTCTGGGCATTTACATGCATCAGTTCTGGATCATGTTGCTTGGCAGTGGAGTGATTGGTGGTATTGGTTTGGGATTGGGATACATCTCACCGGTGAGTACCTTGATCAAATGGTTCCCAGATCGACGTGGCATGGCCACAGGAATGGCCATCATGGGTTTTGGTGGTGGCGCGATGATTGGCTCCCCCTTGGCTGCTGAACTGATCAAATATTTCGCCACACCAGATAGCGTGGGTGTTTGGCAAACCTTTGTGGTCATGGGGTGCCTATACCTCGTGGCCATGATGATTGGCGCCTTTGCTTACCGTGTGCCAGCTGCAGGATGGAGGCCTGAGGGGTGGGTGCCGCCAGTGGTCACGCAGTCCAATGCCATGATTACACAAGGGCACGTGCATGTGAAAAAAGTCTGGGGTATTCCGCAGTTTTGGCTGGTGTGGATGGTTCTCACCATGAACGTATCAGCGGGTATTGGTGTAATTGGTATGGCTAGCCCGATGTTGCAAGAGGTGTTTGGTGGTTCGCTCATTGGGGTGAATGCCAAATTCACCGAGTTGGACAAAACCCAATTAACGGCAATTGCCGGCGTCGCCGCAGGATTCGCAGCCTTGTTGAGTTTGTTCAACATTGGAGGACGTTTTTTCTGGGCCAGCTTGTCTGACATGCTAGGGCGAAAGATGACTTACACAGTATTTTTTGTGTTGGGTGGTGTTCTTTATTTCAGCATTCCCTTTAGTGCAGGCATGGGTAGTAAGCTGCTTTTTGTCGGAGCTTTTTGCGTTATTTTGTCGATGTATGGTGGTGCCTTCGCGACTGTTCCCGCTTATTTAGCCGATTTGTTTGGTACACAAATGGTCGGGGCTATTCACGGTCGCTTGTTAACTGCTTGGTCTACGGCTGGCATCATTGGTCCAGTGGTGGTGAACTATATGCGTGAATATCAATTGGGTTTGGGTATTCCACGCGAGCAGGTATACAACCAAACGATGTACATTTTGGTGGGTATGTTGGTAGTGGGCTTTGTGTGCAACTTGCTCATCAATCCGGTGGACGACAAGCACTTCATGACCGATGCTGAATTGGCACACGAAAAGCAGTTGGCCAAAGAAAAAGCGGCTGCCACTGAAGTGGGGGCAAGCGAGGAGTCCTACCATGCGAATAAGATACTAGGTGTTTACTTGGCTTGGACTGCAGTGGGTATCCCCCTTGCTTGGGGTGTCTATCGCACCGCATTGAGCGTAGGTAAATTCTTTAACTAGTTGAAATAGGGGTGGCGTTTTGCTGCCCCTCGTTCAAATTGAGGCGTAAACCACCCAATATCTATCTTGGGCAATGGCGAAAAAAATGTACGATAAATCACAACAGCATACGTTAATTCATGAATTGATTGAGTCGCATCAGTCGATGAAAGGAGCGCTTTTGCCTTTGCTACATGCGATTCAAGAGAAGCTCGGTTTTATTCCCTCAGACGCAGTTGGGGAAATTGCCAAAGGGTTAAATTTGTCAAGAGCTGAAGTTCACGGCGTAATTACCTACTATCACTTCTTTAGAGATGAACCAGCAGGTAAACATGTCGTGCAAATTTGCCGAGCTGAGGCATGTCAAGCATGCGGTTCAAATGAATTGCTTGCCCTTGCAGAAAATATATTGGGATGCAAATCCAACGAAACATCTTCCTCTCGTTGTGTCACACTAGAGTCCGCTTATTGTTTGGGACTTTGCGCTTCATCACCAGCACTTCAAGTGGATGATAAATTGTACGCTCGCATGTCAGCTGAGAAATTGAAAAAAATATTGATTCAATTGGAGACTGCGCAATGAGTGCCATCAAAGTTTTCGTACCTCGTGATAGTGGTGCACTCGCAGTTGGTGCAGATGAGGTCGTGGATGAACTTCAAAAAGAAGTCCAATCACTTGGGTTAACCGTTGATGTTGTTCGCAACAGTTCACGTGGAATGTTTTGGCTGGAACCTTTAGTGGAAGTTCAAACCCCGCGCGGGCGTGTTGCTTACGGACCAGTTCAACCTGAGGACGTTAAGTCCTTATTAGAGGCTGGAATGCTTCAGGGTGAAGCGCATGAGCTATGTCAGGGCATCACTGAGGAGATCCCATTTCTCGCTAAGCAAGAACGACTAACTTTTGCTCGAATGGGCATTACCGATCCGTTGTCGCTTGCGGACTACGAAGCACACTCCGGGTGGGTGGGCTTGAGGCGTGCATTGACAATGGATGGTGCTGGCATTGTTCAAGAGTTGACTGACTCCGGGTTGCGTGGTCGAGGTGGCGCTGCATTTCCCGCGGGCATCAAGTGGCGTACAGTCTTGAATGCACCTGGACAACAAAAGTACATCGTATGTAATGCCGATGAAGGCGATTCAGGTACTTTCTCTGATCGGATGACCATGGAAGGTGATCCATTTATGTTGATTGAAGGCATGGTCATTGCAGGTATCGCGGTTGGCGCAACTCAAGGCTTTATTTATATTCGTTCTGAGTATCCTCACGCTATAGCCGTCATGAATCAAGCCATCAAAATTGCAATGGCAGCAGGTTACCTTGGTCAAAGCATTTGTGGGAGTGGAAAATCCTTCACAATTGATGTTCGCAAAGCCGCTGGTTCCTACGTTTGTGGTGAAGAAACAGCGCTATTGGAAAGTATTGAAGGCAAGCGTGGCGTGGTTCGTGCCAAGCCTCCATTGCCAGCGCTTGAGGGCTTGTTTGGGCTGCCCACAGTGATCAACAATGTAATTACATTGGCATCAGTCCCAATCATCATGGCTCGGGGGGCATCTTTCTACCGTGACTTTGGAGTTGGTCGTTCACATGGCACCTTGCCATTCCAACTAGCAGGAAACATCAAACAAGGCGGGTTGGTTGAGAAAGCCTTTGGTCTGACTCTTCGTGAGCTCTTGTTTGATTTTGGAGGCGGTAGCCGAAGCGGGCGGCCAATCAAAGCCGTTCAGGTGGGTGGTCCGCTGGGCTCCTACGTACCAGAGTCTCAGTGGGACTTGCCACTTGATTACGAAGCTTATGCCGCTGTAGGAGCGGTTGTCGGTCACGGAGGCATCGTGGTGCATGATGATGGTGTGGATATGTCCAAGCTTGCCCGTTATGCAATGGAGTTCTGTGCCTTGGAGAGTTGCGGAAAGTGCACGCCATGCCGGATTGGATCAACCCGCGGAGTAGAGGTCATCGACAGAATCACTTCAAATCAAAACAAGGAACAACAAGTCCACTTGTTGCGAGATCTATGCAACACCATGCTCAGCGGAAGTTTGTGTGCAATGGGTGGCATGACGCCATATCCAGTTTTATCTGCGTTGAATCATTATCCCGAAGACTTCGGTCTAGAAATTCGTGGAACAGAAAGTGTCTAAGGAAACATCATGTTGAATCATTCCAAGCAAGAAATTGATTACGGTACTCCTGCATGCGAATCAGCGGAGTTGATTGATCTCACAATTGATGGTTATCAAGTCTCTGTTCCTAAAGGAACATCTTTGATGCGTGCAGCAGTGAATGCGGGCATTCAAGTTCCCAAACTTTGCGCCACGGATAGCTTGGAGCCTTTCGGTTCTTGTCGACTGTGTCTGGTTGAAATTGATGGCCGTAAAGGGACCCCAGCTTCATGCACAACTCCTGCTGAAGCTGGCATGGTCGTGCACACACAAACGCCAAAATTACAAGATTTGCGCAAAGGAGTAATGGAGCTCTATATCAGCGACCACCCCTTGGACTGTTTGACTTGCAGTGCCAATGGCAACTGCGAATTGCAAACACAAGCCGGGGTGGTTGGTTTGCGAAATGTGCGCTACGGCGTAGGCCCTCAAGCAGGTGCTCATCACTGCGATCTGAAAAAAGACGAATCCAATCCGTATTTCACGTACGACGCAAGCAAGTGCATTGTGTGCAATCGCTGCGTTCGTGCATGTGAGGAGACACAAGGAACTTTTGCTTTGACCATTTCCGGACGTGGCTTTGAGAGTCGAGTGTCGCCTGGTCAAGATCAACCTTTCATGGAAAGCGATTGCGTATCATGCGGCGCTTGCGTTGAGGCTTGCCCGACAGCGACCTTGCAAGAAAAATCCGTCATTGAATTGGGTCAACCAGAGCACAGTCTCATCACCACTTGCGCGTATTGTGGTGTAGGGTGTGGTTTCAAGGCAGAGATGAAAGGCAACACCGTTGTTCGCATGGTTCCTTGGAAGGATGGCAAAGCTAACGAAGGCCACTCATGCGTTAAAGGTCGTTTTGCTTGGGGTTATGCAACTCATCAAGATCGAATCACCACCCCCATGATTCGCGACAAAATTACAGACCCCTGGAAAATTGTGAGTTGGGAAGAGGCTTTGTCTTATGCCGCTAATCGCATCAAGAAAATTCAAGTTGAACACGGTAAGGACTCTGTTGGAGGCATCACTTCATCTCGGTGCACCAACGAGGAAACCTATTTGGTCCAGAAGTTGATTCGTGCAGCTTTTGGCACCAACAACGTCGATACCTGTGCTCGCGTTTGTCACTCACCCACTGGTTTTGGTTTGGGGCAGACCTTGGGTACTTCAGCTGGTACACAAACCTTCAAATCAGTCAAATATGCTGACGTGATCATGGTTATCGGCGCTAACCCCAGTGATGCACATCCTGTGTTTGCTTCGCGCATGAAACGCCGTATCCGTGAAGGTGCACGCTTGATCGTGATCGATCCTCGTAAGATTGATCTGGTCAATGGCGTTCACGTTAAGGCTGACCACCACTTGGCTTTGAAGCCAGGAACGAACGTTGCAATCATCACAGCATTGGCTCACGTGGTGGTAACAGAAGGTTTAATTGCAGAGGCCTATATCAAAGAGCGGTGCGATAACAAGAGCTTCAATGAGTGGCGTGATTTTGTATCTAAGCCTGAAAACTCTCCCGAGGCATTTGAGGCTGTCACTGGCGTGCCCGCCTCTGAGGTTCGTTCTGCAGCACGTCTTTATGCGAGTGGCCCCAACTCAGCCATTTACTATGGATTGGGTGTGACCGAACATGCGCAAGGTTCGACCATGGTGTTGGGTATTGCCAACTTGGCCATGGCTTGCGGTATGGTTGGTCGTGAGGGTGTGGGCATCAATCCTTTGCGTGGTCAAAACAACGTGCAGGGTAGTTGTGATATGGGTAGTTTCCCGCATGAATTGCCTGGGTATCGACACATTTCAGATACAACCACTCGATTGTTGTTTGAAGAGGCATGGGGCGTTACTTTGAGCCCTGAGCCAGGTCTGCGCATTCCTAACATGTTTGAGGCTGCATTAGATGGCAGCTTCAAAGGTTTGTATTGTCAAGGAGAAGACATTGTTCAGTCTGATCCAAACACACAGCACGTTGAGGCTGCCTTGTCGTCCATGGAATGCATTGTGGTTCAAGACATTTTCTTGAACGAAACAGCTAAGTTTGCACACGTCTTCCTGCCAGGTAGCTCTTTTCTCGAAAAGGACGGTACCTTTACCAATGCTGAAAGACGCATATCTCGTGTCCGACAGGCCATGCCGCCGCTTGCTGGCTTGGCTGATTGGGAGGTGACTCTTAAGTTTGCGAACGCTTTGGGTTATCAAATGCATTACGACCATCCAGAGCAAATCATGCAAGAGATTGCTGAGTTGACGCCCAGTTTCCGCGGCGTGAGTTACGACAAGATTGAGCGTTTGGGAAGTGTTCAGTGGCCTTGTAATGAAAATACAGAAGCGGCAGGTACTCCCATCATGCACATTGATAAATTTGTTCGCGGTAAGGGTAAGTTCTTTAACACCCTCTACATCCCAAGCGAAGAGAAAGTGACTCAGAATTTCCCCTTGTTACTGACGACCGGACGCATCTTGTCTCAATACAATGTGGGTGCACAAACACGTCGCACGCCAAACAACCTCTGGCATAGCGAAGACCGTTTAGAAATTCATCCCCATGATGCCCAAGATAGGGGCATCAAGGATATGGATTGGGTTGGGATTGAAAGTCGCGCTGGACGAACCGTTTTGCGTGCCCAAGTGAGCGATAGCATGCAACCTGGAGTGGTCTACACCACCTTCCACTTTCCTGAGTCAGGTGCAAACGTGATCACCACCGACAGTTCTGATTGGGCAACCAACTGCCCTGAGTACAAGGTGACGGCGGTGCAAGTTGTGGCGGTGAGCCAACCATCAGAGTGGCAAAAGCGTTACGTGAAATTCAGTAAAAAACAAATTGATTTACTCCCAAAGATGGATTTAAATCATGTTGAAGTGATGGGAAAATAATTTTTAGCATAGCAGCGCTTCATTTTGAGGAGTTTGCTGCTTGAGAGTGGCGCTTACAGGTTATGCCATAGGTTGGAGTTTGGTAGCCTCTGGTTTTCCTGAACTGATGGTTCATCGCTTAACTATATGAGAGAAATAACTGTATGGATATCGGCAATCTTGTGAGTATGGCCAATCGAATTGGTGAATTTTTTCAAAGCATGCCTGATCAGAACGAAGCAAAACATGACATTGCAATGCACATCAGCAAGTTTTGGGAGCCACGCATGCGTGAGGCCTTAATTACAAATTTAAGTGAAGCAACAACCGATCATCTTCATGACTTGGTTAGAGCGGCTGTTTCAGAAAATTTAGAGCTTCTCGCAACCAAGAGAATTGAGTTGCGTGGTTGAAATTAAATCAATTATTGATTGTGATCTGGTTTTTTATTGAAAGTTTTTGGCAATAAATTGCTTTACTTTAAAGGAAGGTCAAATGTCCGAAAGGGCTAATGTATAGACCGATGGTTTGAGGCTCCCTTTTTTCAAGCTATCCAGATTCGTGACAAGATTATTTCCATTGGGTTTTGCTGACTTGGTAAATTTCAATTTTCCAACCTTGCAGGCATAGAGCTGAGGGCTGAACTTGCTGTTGTTCTGCGCTCATTGGGTAATGATCACTGGGTGACCTTTAAAATCATGATCCAAAAGTGTTATTCGATTTTGATACCTGTTTTGTGAATGACATCCCCCCAACGTTGAATTTCTTCTTTGACAAAGTCTGCAGTTCGAGTGGGGGATTCTGCCATGAT
>Ga0164296_1002703_pt1 | contig 17302 bp, 17 predicted proteins | sample GEODES057metaG_FD_113533 | JGI IMG/M metagenome (GOLD analysis project Ga0164296, IMG submission 113533) | Dystrophic lake water microbial communities from Trout Bog Lake, Wisconsin, USA - GEODES057 metaG | ecosystem: Environmental > Aquatic > Freshwater > Lake | place: USA: Trout Bog Lake... | reverse complement strand
TACAATAGTCAGGCTCCTGCGGTGCAAAGCGCCTCTTTTGGTGCGCCACTAGCCGCAGCCAGTGTTGCGCCGGCCAGCCTATACCTGTACACAGCAAGTACACCGCAGTTTAAAAGCTATGATGCCAACCTGGTTGGGATTGATATTCCACTTAACATCAAATATATTTTTGATCCCGGAAAGAGTAATACGTATTTCCTGGCGGGACTAAGCTCTGGTACTTTTATCAACGAGACGTACACTTACAGTTACAATAACCCCTCATTGTACTCTACTAACGTTTCGCAAGTGCAAAATCAATCCACCACCAATAACTTCAACGGGATTTATATTGCGCGGACGCTAAACCTGGCCTTCGGCACCGGCTATTTACTGGGGCGCAACCGACTGGTGATTGAACCCTTTCTTAAATATCCGCTGGAGGGCCTGGGCACCCAGCAGCTGAAGTTTGGAGCTGGCGGTATCAATTTGAAGTTCGATTTAGAAACACACAAAAAATAAAAAAACAGGTCTGTATTGATCTTACCAATCAATCAAATCTTGCAATCGTGTCTTGACCCCATCCTCCTCCTTCCCCTGCAAAGCAGGGTAAGGTATCGCACAGGGCCATATAGATTCGGGTAACTTGTGCTGATGTCGAAAATCTTTTTTGCATTGATCTTTTCAATCCATCAAATCATGCAATCGTGTCTTATCTCCATCCTTCTGTTGCTACCGCAAGCCTCCCGGCTTGTGGCCTTAAGACAGGTAAGCGCCATGCATCTGGCCAACTACTATTGCACACTCGTCTTTTTTAACACTTTTTTGTCTCTTTTGGCAAGGCATAGTTCATTAACCAGCTTGCGGACCACAAGCCGGGAGGCTTACGGTAGCGAGGGCATAATTACGCCAGACCCAAATTCTTGTCTATCTAAAAACAATCCTGCAAATCCCGCAATCGTGTCTTAACCCCATCCTCCTCCTTCCCCTGCAAAGCAGGGGAAGGTATCGCACAGGCCGGGTTGATTCCTGGTATCGTTATGAAATTATTTTACAGCATAATTACGCTAGACCCAAAATCTTGTCTATCCAAAAATAATCCTGAAAATCCTGCAATCGTGTCCTATTTGAAACGTATAGCTTTTACCGGCGATATTTTGGCTACGAGTGTCGAAGGACCGATCATGACCAGCATACAAATCAAAAGGGTACCTACATTCAGCATAACGATATCCCAAAATTGCAGCTGCATGGGGATGAATTTCATATAGTATGATGATTCATCGAGCGTAAAAAAGTGGGTTTTTGATTGGAAAATACTGATGCCCAGGCCAAAGATATTCCCAAGCACCATTCCTATCCCTATAAGATAGGCCGCATTGAACAGGAAAATTTTTTGTATGGTCCAGTTATTGGCTCCCATCGCCTTGAGTATACCAATTAAGGAGGTACGCTCAAGGATAATAATGAGCAATGCTGATATCATATTGATGGTACCAACCAGGATCATGAGTATCAGCATTACTGTTGAGTTGACATTCAGCTCATCCAGCCAAACAAAAATGGCTGGGTAAGTATCGGTAATCGTATATGATCTGAGTTTAAGGGGCATAAAATCCTTCAGGATATTATTGGCCTCATCCAGTTTTTCAAAATTCGTCACACGCAATTCATAACCACCCACCTGATTGGCGTCCCATCCGTTCAATTTTACCAGGAGCGACAGATCACCAACAACGAATGTATGATCGATATCTTCAATACCTGCATCATAGATACCCTTCACTATAAACGGGCGCTTTAGAAGTGCATCCTGCACAAAGTACATCAGAAATTTATCGCCAACCTTCAGGTTCAACCGGTTTGCGAGGTAACTTGATATGAGCAGCTGCTTTTTTGCGTTTAGGGTATCGCTAAAGTCGATGATACTACCCGCGACCAGCGAACGTTTGAAAAACGACCAGTCGTAATTTTTGTCGACACCTTTGATGACAACACCCTCGATCTCCGTTTTTGTTTTAATGATGCCGGGTTTGTCGAGTGTAGGTACTATACTGCTGAAAAGCGGGCTTGCTTTAACTTTTCGCTCAAAAATACTATCTCTGCGGATTGGCGAGGCCTGGTAGGAGTTGTTATTATCGTAATTTTGCACCTGAATATCTCCCGCAAAGCCTCTCAATTTTTGACGGATCTCGAGTTTGAAACCCCGGATGACGGCCACCGTAAGGATCATCACCCCTAAACTGAGCATGATACCGATGATGGCTATGCGCACGATCAATTTAGAATAAGTTCGGTTCGATTGAAGCGAGATCCTTGAAGATATGAACGAGGCGAAACTCAATGCAGGGCTATTTTTTGTAACTTCGCAAATATGCGGATTTCAGTTGAAATGCCACCTGATCAAGAGGCTTTACTGTAATGAAAAAAACAATTGCTTTCCTGTTGCTGCTGGCCTGTGTTTGCAGGGCTTTTGCCATGCAAAACACTCTTCCGTCGGCACCCTCACTACATGGGCGCCATAAAATTATCCGTCGTGATTTTCAAACCGGTGCCGACCGGACCGAGCAGTATGTCAACTACCTGAAAAATAAAAACATTGGTATGGTGATCAACCCTACCTCCGTCATCGGAAAGAACCGGACACCCAGCGTTGATAGTTTGTTAAAACTCGGTTTGCACATCACTAAATTATTCGGACCCGAACATGGCTTTCGTGGCAATGCCAGTGATGGTGCATCCATAAAAGATACCATCGATTCAAAAACAGGTATTCCAGCTATTTCGCTTTACGGTAAACATTATAAACCAACGCCTGCGGATCTGAAAGGGATCGACGTAGTGGTTTTTGATATCCAGGATGTTGGCACTCGCTTTTATACCTTTTTATCGACATTACACTATGTAATGGAAGCCTGCGCCGAAAACCAGGTAGAATTGATGATCCTGGACCGTCCAAACCCGAATGGTTTTTATGTGGATGGCCCGGTATTGGATTCAAATTTCAAATCATTTGTGGGTCTCGATCCGATTCCTATCGTTCACGGTATGACTTTTGGTGAATACGCCCAAATGCTGAATGGCGAAGGCTGGCTGAAAAGCCAGGTGCAATGTAAGCTAAGGGTGATCAAAATGGTGAATTATACCCATGATATGCCCTATACTTTGCCGGTCAATCCATCGCCAAACCTCAACACTCCCCGATCGATACTTTTATACCCGAGTCTATGCCTTTTTGAAGGCACTGCGATCAGTGTTGGTCGGGGCACCCTGTTCCCTTTCCAGGTATTGGGGAATCCTGGATTAAAAGATAAATTCAACTTCTCGTTCAAGCCCGAAAGTATTGCCGGTATGAGCGACGATCCGCCGCAAAAAGGTAAGCTTTGTTATGGCATCAATTTGCGCGATTATGACACGACCGCGATAAGAAAAAGCAAAAAAATAGATATCTTGTGGCTGAAAAAAATGTATGCGGCATTTCCGGATAAAGCTCATTTTTTCAATGCGTATTTTACGAAGTTAGCAGGGACCGATCTTTTGCGTAAGCAGGTAGAAGAAGGCAAATCCGAACAGGAGATCAGAGCCAGTTGGGAGCCTGCTTTAACGAATTTTAAAAAAATACGGCAGCAATATTTATTGTATCCTTAAATGAGCTTTATCAAACCGATCGTTAAAAATTAAATAGATGACCCCCAATCACATATGAGAATAGTTTTTATGGGTACGCCCGAATTTGCTGTTGCCTCCCTGGAAGCCTTGCTCGCGTCGGGCAGTGAAATTGTTGGTGTTGTAACTGCACCTGATAAACCTGCCGGTCGTGGTAAAAAACTGGCTGAAAGTGCAGTAAAGAAATACGCTGTAGGCCGCGGACTCAGGGTACTGCAACCTACAAAATTGAAAGACGAAGCTTTTCTGGCCGAATTAAAATCGCTTGGTGCCGATCTGCAGGTGGTAGTCGCTTTCCGTATGTTGCCGGAAGTGGTATGGAATATGCCTCCAAAGGGCACGATCAATTTACATGCTTCCCTGCTGCCGCAGTATCGTGGTGCAGCGCCTATCAACTGGGTGCTGATCAATGGGGAAGCTGAAAGCGGTGTAACTACCTTCTTCCTGAAGCATGAAATTGATACCGGTGATATCCTTTTCACCGAAAAAATCACACTGACCGGCGTTGAAACCGCCGGAGAACTACACGACCGACTAAAAGATAAGGGTGCAGGGCTATTAGTAAAAACCGTAAAAGCGATAGAAAGCGGGCGATATACCGAACTCCCTCAGTCGCAGCTTGCTGAAGGTGTTGAATTGAAAAGTGCACCCAAACTATTCAAAGAAGACGGAGAGATAGACTGGAACCAATCTGCCGAAAAAATATATAACCTGATCAGGGGATTAAGCCCTGTTCCTGGAGCCTATACCACCTTGCAGGAAAAAACCCTGAAAGTTTTCAGGGCTGAATTTTTAACAACTGATACAGGCGAAAAACCCGGCGAGTTTTTCAGCGATGGTAAGACCTACCTGAAAGCTTCGGCTGCCGACGGCTTTATTTATTTTAAAGAGGTGCAGCTGGAAGGCAAAAAAGCGATGGGGATTGAAGAGTTTTTGAGGGGTGTGAGGTTGTAGGGTTAAGCTATTTATCCTTTAGCTTTTTCAAATATTTAAATTGCAGATCATCTGCATTTTGATTTAGTTTTTCAGATTCTTTTGCAATTGATTTAATCCGTTTGAAATCTGGTATATTGTTATTTTGATAGTTAGCTATCACGGGTAGCGTTGCCGCAATTTTTAATGTATAATAATAATCCGAAAAAGTCTGCTGGTCTGATTCTATCCTATTAGCTAATGACCTAAACTTTGCTTCCTGTCCATCATAATGCTTATGGCTCTCTGATAGTATTAACCTTAATCGCTGCCTCAATACACTGTCTTTAATTTGCATCAGTATCCGATCTGCAGAACTATAATAATTACCAGATTTACGTTCATAATCGTAAAAGGCCGCTAGACTATCAACTTTGCCAGCATTGAAATGTGCCAACTTATTTTCAAATGTCTGAAGATCAGAATCTTTTTTTACCAGATCGGCATAAATGGCTTCGACAAGGTTCTCATCACCCGATCTTTTATCTAATAAGCTAAAATATTTGTTGTCATTCTGCAATGGTGTTGGAATTTCATGTTGTTCTGCGTGAGAGGCCTGGTGATCACTATGCCAGCATGATGAAATAAGTACAGTTAGGGCTATGAAAGCCATTAGACTTGACCGGTTCATTTTTTTCAACTTAGGTTTTGGTTTGACAGGTATTGGATAAAAATAACGTTTACTTGTTACGTCTTTTAATTTTTCGGCCTGGGAACTTAAATCAGACCAATGCGATACTTTTCACTTGCTGAGGAGTAGAGGCTGTGGGGTTATATTTTGGTAACGATATACAAGTTGGGACAAGGGTTATTTTTTCTCCGGCAACGGTTGACCCCATAAATCTTGTTGAGTCATTGGCTTTGGCTTTGCCGCATCTATTTGGTTGAGAGTTTGAAAAGCTGTGCCATTTAAAAAATTTGCGACGTTAGCATAATCATACTCAAATATGAATTGCTCTGAATGTAAAAATAAATCAGGATAGGCTAAAATACATTCCGTGTTTTCAAAGTCAACACAAACTGGATAGAATGTCTTTTTATCCAAAGTCATTATTACATCCACCTTTTTGGTAAATCCTGTCATAGCAATCATATAGTCCTTTGAAATCCATTGCCTCGCCATGCCGTAATCTTTAGGTTCAAATCCTAATTCCGCTGCCTTTGCATGTAGGGCGGTTTTTTCTAAATATGGCTGCATTTTGATATTAAATTGCAGGGATGTTTCAATATCAAAGCTTAAAAATTCAACATTGCTACTGTCTAACACTTTTAAAATTCTGTTTACCTGGGCTTGCTCGGTTTCCTTAGTTAATATCTCTCCGATTGTTATGGTAGATATATAAATTTTGCGGTCGTTCTTTTCAGCCGTTTGTGATGTGCAAAGGTAGGTTAATAGTTTTTTGACAAATAGTGTTTCGGGGTCTTGAGAGCCATTTTTTGCTCTAAATAGGGCTAATATTAAACCTGTGTCTATGAGTATGGTTTCCCAATCCCTTACGTTCTTTTTATCTACTTGCATATATGTTATTCAGAATATCTTCAATAGTGTGGGTGTCTTTTAGTATCTGTAAATCAATTGGTTCACTATCGTTCAAATTGTCTATCAAATTTCCCTTACTCACCGAAGTGAAAGAAAGTAATTCCGAATTAACTATATGCCCATCAGCAGACGAGCGTTTTTGTCTTAACTCAACTCGTAATTTATGTGTGCCGTAAAATGGTTTTAGTTCTAAATCTTGATCCTTTGAAATAAAAATCTTATAGTCTATACCATCAATGTATATATGCTTTTTAGCACTTGTCAATGTCGAACTACCTAATTCCGATAAAATGCCGTAAATGGTGTCGGTAGAATAGTAAAAACTCGCAAATTGCTTTTTACCAAATTCGCTTATTGCGGCTATTTTATTGTCATCCTTGTCGTAAGCAGATAAATAGTATTTACCACCTAATACAGCCTTTAAGGATGCTGCGTAACGCTTTTGTTCATAAGGTAATGCATCAACATCTAATTGCTCTAAGTTTTTATGAACCGTTAAAAAGTTCTCATATAAACCATTGTCTTTAGTATAAAAATCTAAAGCATAACAGTTCCCCCGAATGTTACCCAGTGTTACTTTATGGTCTGTTCCGTTATCTATGGCGATGTATAAGGTTTTAAGCAAATCGCCAATTTTATCGAAACTTATGCCATCTTCTTTATTTAAAGAATGTGCTTCGTCGTCTATTTTTATTGAAAACTTTATCATGGCTTAACAAATATATGTATCGTTTTTGATTATCTACTATAAATATACAAAACTTATAACGTATTAACAATGAAATAGTTATATTTATTTTCAATTAAATTTGGAAGATGTTGGGACAAATGTTTATATTTGTATAACAAAACGGTAAAGCAATGACAACTAACTTCAAATCCCTCATACAAGTGTTAGACTTCTTCAAAAACGAAGAAACCTGCATCCAGTATTTAGCTGAACAACGCTGGGGTGGCACGCCGTCATGCCCTCATTGTGGAAATGTTGGTGCTTATGTAACTAATAGGGGCTTTAAATGCAAAGCTAAAGAATGCCACAAGAAATTTACCGTTACATCAGGTACTATACTCGAAAACACTAAAATCGAATTACGCCTGTGGTTTGCTACTATCTACTTAGCTACTGCACACAAAAAAGGTATTTCTTCACATCAGTTAAGCCGTGACTTAAATATCACTCAAAAGACTGCATGGTTCCTTTTACACCGGGTACGTGAAATGTTCAAAATCAGCGCACCTGAAATGTTAGATGGGACCGTTGAAATTGACGAAACGTTCGTTGGTGGCAAAAACAAAAACCGTCATGCTTCAAAGAAAGCCCCAAAAAGTCAGGGACGTTCACACGTTGACAAAACTGCCGTTGTAGGTTTATTACAGCGAGACGGTAACGTTAAAACTTTCGTAGTTGAAAACACTAACCGCGAAACCTTACATACCATTATGTTAGAGCATGTAAAGCCTGAGGCTAAAATCGTAACCGATTCTTTCAGGGGCTACAATGGTTTGTCAGCTACTTATGACCATGTTACTGTTAAGCATACAGAAGGCAACTATGTAACTGAGGGCGAAGATCACACAAACTGTATCGAAGGTTTTTGGTCATTGCTTAAAAGAGGTATTATAGGTATCTATCACAACGTTTCGCCTAAGCACCTACATAGATACTGCCATGAGTTCGGATATCGCTACAACACCCGTAAAATAGCTGATGTTACCCGTTTTGAAGATGCTTTCAAACAAGTTGATAACAAACGCTTGACTTACTCAAAACTTATTTCTTAACTTTGGGTATGGCAAAAAAGAAAGAGGCTAAACCACGCCCCGAACATTACGAAAAAAGTGACCTTAAAATCAAAGGTACTTTCGACGAAGCCATGAAGGTGTTTTTTATTAAAGCTAAGGAAGATAAAAAGAATGAAGCCTCTAAATGAGGCTTTTTAATTTAATACGCCTAAAAACAACTCTTTAAAGCATTCAAATATGGCATTTGAAAATATAAACAAAGGCTTATGGTATAGAAAATACAATAAATGGATTGTATTAGCAATGATTACTTATGTGGCTTCGGCCACGCTTTTTAACTATATTAGAATTAGGATGATGCATTTTGACGGCAGAGTTGAACAGGTATCCTATAGTCGGCAAGGTCACGCTACAGTTTTTATTAATAAAGAGAAATATGATTTAACTTGTACATTTTGGTCAAATTCTGAACGAATTAACCAAGGTGACAGACTTATTAAAACAAGTGGCAATATGCATCTTAAAATAATAAAACCAGGCAGAAAAGACACAATAGATTTTTATAGTGATAAATGAAAATTACCCGTGTTCTTTTCTATCAACAATTTGCTTTTGTCCCAACTTGTATATCGTTACCTATATTTTTATTGAATTTTATAACTTTATAGTTATTACGCTAGCAGCTTTGAAATCCGAATTCCACAATCTGATCGACAAAATAGAAGATCCTGGTATTCTTGAACAGTACTATAAAGCGTTAAGCACATCCATAAAGCCTGACAATTCTCTTTGGGCATCACTTACCTCTGAACAACAAAAGGTGTTTTGCCTGCACATGAAGAAAGCGAAGACAAAGCAAATTTGATACCGCTCCCGGCCATTAAAGCAAAGTATTTAAAATGACCTTTGAGGTAGTTTTCACCAAAAGGGCCGACAAATATCTCGATAACATATCAAGCTATATTGAATTAAAATTCGGCTATACGGCATCTTAACTTTTCAAAACCTGGTTTTAGAATTTGCAAATATTCTTCAGTTTTTTCCTGAAATTGGTTCTTTGGAAGTTGAGGGAAAGAACATCAGGGCATCAGTTATTCATGTCCGTTTAAAAGTCTTTTACAGAATAAAAAATGAAAGGGTAATGATTCTTAGATTATTTGATGCCCGGCAACATCCTGATAAGACATTTTGACCTATGTTTGCCAATCCTATTCCTAACAGTTGTAAAAGCCGATCAGCCATCATCCCACCGTCATAATCCTAACCCTCCTATTGCTGTCATTTTGCTATAAACCTACTTTCGCAGCATGATAAATGAACGGATAATTCGACTAAAGGCACAGATAGAACCTCTGAGGCAACAGCTGATCCAGCACCCGCTTTATAGCGAGATACAATCGCCAGAAGACCTGCAGCAATTTATGCAATACCATGTATTTGCGGTTTGGGATTTCATGTCGCTGCTTAAGTCGCTGCAGCGCGAGCTGACCTGCGTTAATTTACCATGGGTGCCCATCGGAAATGCTAATACGCGCTACCTCATCAACGAAATCGTTTTGGGTGAAGAGAGCGATGTGGATGCGCAAGGCAAACGAACTAGTCATTTTGAATTATATCTCGCAGCAATGAACGAAGCCGGGGCTTCAACCACAAAAATTGATGCCCTGATCGAACTATTGCAGGGTAGCACAGCCATTCAGGATGCTATAAATTTAGCTGGACTTCCTGCCGGTTCGCTTGAATTTGTTCAGCATACCTTCCGCCTGATCGCCGAAGCACCGATCGCTAGTCAGGCAGCGGTTTTCACTTTTGGCCGCGAAGACCTGATCCCCGGCATGTTCATGAGTCTGGTAAGGAATTTAGCAGTACAATTTCCCGGCAAGGTAGATACCTTCCTTTATTACCTTGAACGCCATATTGAAGTAGACGGCGAGCACCATTCGCATTTGGCCTATGAAATGACCGCTGAATTGTGTGGCGATGATGATGAAAAATGGCTTGCCGCTACTGAAGCAGTGACAAAAGCGCTCGAAAGCCGGATAGCGTTGTGGGATGGAATTTTGAATGAGATCAGCGTAGCATCCTTAAGCTAATTACAGCTTATTCAACTCCAGCATCAACCCTTTACTTAACTGGTTGAAATAACGTTTAACACCGAAGCCCATCACCCATTGTATGCCTCTGGATGCATTGGTGATAAATACCTCATCAGCTTCGTATAAAATATCGGGGTTGATCTGCGCTTCAGTAAAAGGTATCTTGTTTTCGATGGCCAGCTTGCTGACCACCTGCCGCATCACCCCTTCTACACATCCTTCACTCAGCGCCGGCGTATATAGGTGACTCTTATACCAAACAAACACATTGGAGCTCGATGCCTCACACAGGTTTCCCAACTGATTGATCAGAAATACTTCGTCGAGTTTGTTTTGGGTTTTGTATAAGCCTGCCATCACATATTGCAGGGAGTTGCAGGTTTTGATATTGGATAGATAGTTGATCGGTTTGGGTAGCTCGGTAAATACATCAACAATAAGGCCCTTATCATTCAAAAAATAGCGGGGTTCTTCCGATGGCGAAATGCTGAGGCAATACGCCATCTTATTTTGGGTAGGTGCATAAAGCCCTTCCGCATCGCGGTAAACCGTTAGGCGCAAACGCCCGTGTTTGATCCTGTTGCGAGAAGCCAGCTGCGCTGCTTTTTCCTTCAAAAACCAGGCATCCATCTGTGAATACCCATCGATCTTTAAAGCCCGCATACCCCGCTGCAGCCGATCGGCATGCAGATCGGCAAACTTCAGCTGCCCCTTCATCAGGCGCATACTTTCAAACAGCCCATCACCATATTTAAATGCACGATTAGCCACCGTCAGCAATTTGCTGTCCGCGTCTACTATTTCGCCATTAAAATTGATGTATGAAACCATGTGTTTTACTGTTAAAGCTCAGTGTTTGTATTGATACCGATAGCCGCTCGCTTCTTATTTAAATTCGTTTTGTTGGTAGACTATGGTCTGAACCGCTGATTCGTTTGATTTAGCTGATTACACTGACTAACTAATTTTTAATAACCCAACAGCAAATGAACCAATCGTACTCAGCAAATGCCAAAATGACCAATGACCCAATGACGCGCAGCAAATGACTCAATGACGCGCAGCAAATGACTTACTAACCCAACTCCGCGTACTTCCTCCACTTCTCCAGCACACTCACAAAATCCTGCGGCAAGGGTGCCTCAAAATCGATATGCTTTTTTGTTGAAGGATGTACAAAGCCCAGTGTTGCAGCATGCAATGCCTGCCTCGGCATTAACTCAAAACAATTTTCGACAAATTGTTTGTATTTATTAAAAACTGTTCCTTTTAAAATTTTATCACCCCCATAAGCCGCATCGTTAAACAAAGGGTGACCGATATGTTTCATATGCGCCCTGATCTGGTGGGTTCGGCCCGTTTCCAACTGGCATTCAATCAGGGTAACATAGTTCAGCCTTTCGAGCACCTTGTAATGGGTGACCGACCATTTGCCTTTTTCGGGATCATCATAGATCGACATTACCCGGCGGTCGGCTATACTGCGCCCAATATAGCCTGTTACCGTGTCATCCTGTTCCAGATCACCCCAAACCAGAGCCAGGTATTTGCGACTGATACTATGATCAAAAAACTGGCGCGCGAGGTAGGTCATCGAGCGCTCATTTTTACTGATGAGCAACAAGCCCGAGGTATCTTTATCTATCCGATGCACCAGTCCGGGACGGCCATCATTACCCGGCAGCGTAGGTAATTGCTGAAAGTGATAAACCAGTGCATTGACCAGCGTGCCCGTATAATTATTGTAGCCCGGGTGTACTACCATACCGGGGTCTTTATTGACCAATAATACATCATCGTCTTCGTAAGCAATATTGATCGGAATGTTTTCAGGATAAACCTCTGTGTCGCGTGGCGGATGCGGCAATACCACCGAAATTACATCAAGCGGCTTTACTTTATAACTTGGCTTTACCGGCTTATCATTAACCAGTACATTACCCTGTTCTATAGCGTTTTGAATCCGGTTGCGCGATGCATTTTCGATGCGGTGCATCAAAAATTTGTCGATACGCAATAATGACTGACCTTTATCAACAATCAGGCGCAAATGCTCGTATAAATCTTGCTCTTCAAGCTCTGATAGTTCAATTTCGGTTGTCATCCGGGCAAAAATAGCGGTTTTTTTTACTATTGTTTAATGATAAAAGCTTGTTTAAATTTAGCATAAAAGCTAAATCCCCTATTATGAAAAAGTTCATCTTACCCCTAATGGCTATTTTCATGCTTGGTGTTTCCACCAATGCCCTTGGCCAAAGCAGCAGCAGCACCGGCGACAGTTTTTCGTCTTTGATCCAATCCGGACCAGGTGATGCAACCAAACTCATTAACGCCTATGCCAACCCGCTTTTCAAAGGCTTTGGCATCGGTATGAACAGCGGCTGGAACAATACTGCTAAAACAAAAAAGTTCCTGCATTTCGAACTTCGTATCTCGGCTACCGCAGCCCAGGCACCGACATCGGATAAATCATTTGATGTTAGCCAGCTTGGATTGGCCAATATTAAGCCTGCCGATCCAAGTCAAACACTGAGTCCAACCGTTGTAGGCGACAAGACCCAGGGCCCGCTATTGAATGTGTATGATAATAATGGAAAACAGATCACCCAGTTTAACATGCCGAAAGGCGTATTGCCAGCCATACCTTCACCACAGGTGCAGTTAACACTCGGACTGGTTCAAAATACAGATGTTACGGTAAGGTATGTGCCCCAGATCAGTTTTGGCAATTCGGGTTCGGTCAATATGTTTGGCTTTGGCTTGAAACATGATATTATCCAGGATTTTGCCACCAAAAAGCATCCTATACCTTTTGACCTTGCTATTGCGTTCGGCTATAACAGCCTGACCACCAATATTGGTTTAACCGTAAACCCTGATGCCGGTGCAGTACCAGCCAATAACCAGCAATCAACAGATTTCAGCAACCAAAAGATCACCGCTAAGTTTAACAGCTTTATGGTGCAGGCCATTATCTCCAAAAAGCTTTTATTCTTTACACCATTCTTATCGGTAGGGTATAATACGGCAAGCAATACGATCACTACTGTGGGTAATTATCCTATTACTACCGGCGTCAATGGATCGGGCAATCCAACTTATACTACGTTTACCAATCCGGTAAATATACAGTCGACCCCACTCAACGGTTTCAGGACAGATGCAGGCTTCCAGTTGAACCTGTTGATCCTGAGAATATATGCATCATACGGCCTAACAGCCAGCTATAAATCTGCCAACGTAGGAATCGGATTAGGTTTCTAAATTTGCAGCATGCAAATCGATCTTGAATTTTACAGCCCTGTTCAACAAATACATGAAAAGTTATTTGATGAGCAGGGCTTAAAACTTTTCATCAAACGTGATGACCTGATCGATCCCATCATATCAGGCAATAAATGGCGCAAACTGAAATATGTGCTACGCGATGCGCTATCCCAAAACAAAACCCACCTGGTAACTTTCGGTGGGGCCTATTCCAATCATTTACTGGCTACAGCTGCGGCGGCTGCTAAGTTCGGTTTCAAAGCCACCGGCATAGTCAGAGGCGAAGTAGTAAATAACGATACGCTGTTCCTGTGTCGCTTATATGGCATGAACCTACTGTTTACTGACCGGGAAAGCTACCGGGATAAACCCGCATTATTCACCCAATATTTTGGCAACGATGCCGATGCTTATTTTATTGACGAGGGTGGTGCCTCTGTTTTAGGTACACAAGGTGTAAGTGAGCTGATCGGCGAACTAGCCGAAACTTACGATCATATTTTTTCCGCCTGCGGTACCGGCACTACTGCTGCGGGTATTATCAATGGTATCAGCGATGCTAAGCTGTCCACCTACTTTCATGGCGTACCTGTATTAAAGAACGGAGAATTTTTAAGGACCGATATCGACGCCTACCTCAACAATCCGGCGGAATACGATCTGCATACCGATTATCATTTCGGCGGCTATGCTAAGACGAACGAAGCGCTGATCAGCTTTATCAAAAATTTCACAAGCAGCACCGGTATTTTGGTCGACCCGGTTTATACCGGCAAAATGCTGTATGCGATCTATGACCTGGCCGGCAAAAATCATTTCAAACCAGGCGATAAAATACTGGCTGTTCATACCGGAGGTATTTGGGGTTTGCTGGGGATGAAGGAGAAGTTTTAAGACTGGTGTTTCGCGCAGAATCTAACATGACTTTTTTGACAATTACTACCTCCTGAAGCCCGTAATTTCAAAAACCAATTTCCGCTTCAGTTCAAAAAATAGGTTTAAACAATTTAAAGTTACTTTTTCGTCAAACGGTTCAAAAATGGCCTAAACGCTTGTATTTAAGGGTTTTTTTGTAAATTTGTAAAAAATCATTTTGTATGTATAACCTATTAGTAGCTCCCGAAGACGTACAGGCTTCACTCAGCAAGCACGTACTGGCCGATGGTTTCGACCTGACTTTTGATATGGAAAAAAGCAAAGGAGTTTATATTTATGATGCCAAATATAAACGTACCTACCTCGACTTTTTTACCTGCTTTGCTTCGGTGCCATTGGGTTATAATCACCCTAAAATGATTGAAGATGAGGCTTTCAAAAAGAACCTCCTGCTGGCGGCTCTGACCAACCCATCCAATTCGGATATTTATACTGAACAGTATGCCCAGTTCCTGGAAACATTTTCGCGTGTGGGTATCCCATCCTACCTGCCACATGCATTCTTTATCGCAGGTGGCTCTCTGGCTATCGAGAATGCGATCAAAGTAGCAATGGACTGGAAGGTACAGAAGAACTTTGCTAAAGGATATACCAAAGAAAAAGGTTTTAAAGTATTGCATTTTGAGCAGGCCTTCCATGGTCGCAGTGGCTATACCTTAAGCTTAACCAATACCTTGCCGGTAAAAACAAAATGGTTTGCCAAATTCGACTGGCCCAGGGTGTCTATCCCTAAGGTGGTTTTCCCCTACTCGGATGCCAACCATGAAGACCTTTTGCGTCGGGAGGCTTTATCGATAGCGCAGATCAAAAAAGCATTTGAAATAAACAAAGACGATATCTGCGCCATCATCATCGAACCTATACAATCAGAAGGTGGTGATAACCATGTACGCAAAGAATTCCTTGAACAACTGCGCCTGCTGGCCGATGAAAACGAAGCTATGCTGATCTATGACGAAGTGCAATCGGGCGTGGGCCTGACCGGCAAATTCTGGTGCCACGAGCATTTTGGCGAAAATGCCCGTCCGGATATCATCGCATTCGGCAAAAAGATGCAGGTATGCGGCATTTTGGTAAGCAACAGGGTTGATGAAGTTGAAAACAACGTGTTTAAAGTATCGTCAAGAATCAATTCTACCTGGGGCGGCAGCCTGGTTGATATGGTACGCTCATCTAAGATCATGGAAATTATTGAAGAAGATCGGCTTTGCGAAAACGCAGCTGTGATGGGCGACTACCTGCAGGATGAATTACAGAAAATAGCGCAAAGCAATGATATCATTGGCAACGTCAGGGGGCTGGGATTGATGACAGCATTTGATTTTGCAGACAAAGCGCATCGTGATCATTTCATCAGCGAAGGCATGAAACGCGATATCATGTTCCTGGGTTGTGGCAGTCAAACTATCCGTTTCCGCCCGGCACTGATCATGGAAAAACAGCATATAGACGCGGGTATCGACGTAATTAAACAAATATTGGATATATTATAATATCAAGGTAATATTTTCGAAATTGGCGCTTGTTTTAAAACAATGAGCGCTTTTTTTGTATTCAATGTAATATATAGACCGCTTATTACGTATTATATTTTATTGAACATGATATAGGATTTGCGCCCGACATAGTGCGTATTCCTGCTGATAATATTAATTTTGTACTCCCCGCCACTAACCGGCTTTAAACCAAACAACAACCATGAGCAAACACATCGAAAAATTAAAAAAGCAACTGATGGAAATAGCTGAAGTTGTAAACGCCTTCAAGTCAGAAGCTGTACAGGTGAGGGTTGTTGACCGATTGCTGGATGCTATTTCGGAAACAGAAAAAACCGATATGGAAGGCACAGAAATGTTCCTCAGAAAAGGCCGTAAACTACGCACTGATGACGACCAGACCTTTGGCCGCAAAAAACCCGGTGCTACAAAGATCCTTAATCAGTTGTTGAATACCGAATATTTTAATGCCAGTCATTCAATATCTGATATCGCCGAATATTGCAAGGAACAATACGAAGCCGATTTCAAAACCTCCGAATTATCGGGCATCCTGCTCAAACTGGCTAAAGAAAATAAACTAAAACGCGAACGTAGTCACGATAATAATCGATTTGAATATGTTAAGGTCTGAATAAAGACCTGCTACCTCAAATCGAACAAACTATTTACGCCTAATATCCGCCTTGTGGTGAATCCTTCGGCATATTTTACACCGATGTTTTTACCATATTCCCGAGCTCTGCCTTCAACAACTGCCGTAAATTCAGGAGAGGAAATATAGGTTTGGGGCTCTTCTTTCCAGTCGGGGTTAAAGAACTGTGAGCGATAAGCGTATATACTCTCCATTTTCTTATCCCAAAAAGGCGTTACGTCGACGATAATATCAGGCTCGATATACCGGTCCTGTATAAAATGCAAAACCATTTTCGGGCGCCAGGCTTCCTGCATCTGCCCCATATCGAAAGTTTCTATCTTTCTTAGGCCCGATAAAAAGGCTGCGTCTTCTACCAGGTCGCTGGCCCTGCCATGATCGGGATGCCTGTCATGAAAAGCGTTAGTGATCACAATTTCGGGCTGATATTTCCTGATGGACTCTATAACCTGCAGCTGATGCTGGCGGCTATTTTGAAAAAAACCATCAGGCAAACCCAGGTTTTCCCTGATGTCGATTCCCAATATTTTGGCTGCGTCCGCTGCTTCAGCTAACCTGATCTCGGGCGTGCCTCTTGTACCCAATTCGCCGCGGGTAAGGTCAACTATACCAACTTTTTTTCCACTTGCAATTTCTTTCAGCAGTGTGCCTGAACATCCCAATTCGGCATCGTCAGGATGTACCGATAAAACTAAAATATCTAACTTAAGCATGAATTAATAACATTTGATGATTAGAGTGCCAATAACCTGTTGACTTTTTTCCTGATCTTGGCAGAGGTTGGTTTAGTAAATGGGTAATAAAAATCGACGACCTTCCCAGTCTTGTCGATCAGAAATTTATGAAAATTCCATCGGGGTATCGATTTTAATTTACCATTTCGTTTGCGGTCGTTAAAAAACTGATAAAGGGGATGAGCATAAGGCCCACGCACCCTGATCTTATCAAAAAC
>Ga0164296_1002701_pt1 | contig 17312 bp, 17 predicted proteins | sample GEODES057metaG_FD_113533 | JGI IMG/M metagenome (GOLD analysis project Ga0164296, IMG submission 113533) | Dystrophic lake water microbial communities from Trout Bog Lake, Wisconsin, USA - GEODES057 metaG | ecosystem: Environmental > Aquatic > Freshwater > Lake | place: USA: Trout Bog Lake... | reverse complement strand
TATGGATAGTCGTAAGGTAATGAACGATTATGTGGGTGGCACCTATGCCGAAATACCGCAGAAGTACCATGATTGCTCACCTTTGTTTTTTGCCGATAAAAATTCGCCGCCAACGCTGATGATACATGGAAGCAACGATCCGTTGGTTACTTATATCCATGCCATCAAGCTGAGCGCTAAATTGTCGGAATACAAAGTGCCGCATTACTGGTTAAATTTACCCTGGGCAACGCATGGATTCGATTATAACCTTTATGGCCCCGGCGGGCAATTATCTACCTTTGCTGTCGAACAATTTTTAAACCGGGTAACCAAATGAAGACCGCTATTATAGGCACGGGCATAGCCGGCATGGGCTGCGCGCATTTTCTGCACCCGCAGGATGAGCTTACCATCTACGAGCAAAACGATTACGCAGGCGGCCATACCAATACCGTAACGGTTGATGAAGATGGAACGCCGGTATATGTTGATACCGGTTTTATGGTTTTCAATTTTGTTACCTACCCTAATCTTTTCCGCCTGTTTGAGGAGATAAAAGCACCGATCAAAAAGACCGACATGTCGTTCAGTGTGCAACATTTGCCCAGTGGTTTAGAATACAGCGGATCGAGCCTCAATCATTTGTTTGCCCAGCGGAAGAATATTTTTAACCTGCGTTATATTAAAATGCTGGCGCAGATAGGCAGGTTCAATAAAGAAAGCATCAGAATTTTGGATGATCCGAAATATGCCAACTACTCTATAGGGCAATATGTAAAAGAGTTTGGCTTTGGTGAGGATATGCTCTGGAAATACCTGGTTCCCATGAGTTCGGCCGTATGGTCGACACCCATGGAGCAGATGCTCGATTTTCCGGCGGTTACACTGATCCGTTTTTTTCTGAACCATGGTTTTTTGGGCCTCGATACACAGCATCAATGGTATACGCTGGAGAAAGGCAGTCAGAGTTACCGGGAATTACTGATCAAACCGTTTAAAGATCGTATCCATGTTAACCGTAAAGCTATTAGTGTTATCCGCAAAGATGGCAAGGTGATCGTCAAAGCATCGGATGGCTCAGAAGAGCTATTCGACCGGGTGATCATCGCCGCACATGGCGATCAGGCTTTGGCTATGTTGGCAGAGCCTACAGTAGCTGAGCAACGTTTATTGGCCAATTTTAAATACCAATATAACAAAGCAGTTTTGCATACCGACGAAAGCATCATGCCCAAAACCAAACTGGCCTGGAGCAGCTGGAATTATCGTATCAAAGCCAAAAATGGGTCATTGGTCCCCAGTACCATATATTGGATGAACCGCCTGCAGGGTGTGTCGGATAAGAAGAATTATTTTGTTTCTATTAACCCGCATGATGATCTAAACGAGAAAAAGATTCTGCTGGAGCTTGATTATGAACACCCGCTATTTGATGTACCGGCCATTAATGCCCAGGCCGAGCTACAAACATTGAATGAAAGTGGACCAGTCTATTTTTGTGGTAGTTATTTCGGTTATGGTTTTCATGAGGATGCTTTTGCCAGTGCGGTTGAGCTGTCCGGGCATTTACTTGGGAAAGCGGTTTATCAATAATAGCGGCTATAGGGGGCACCTACGGAGCCTTTTTTTCTTTTTGTTATGGCTATAAACAGGATACTCCTAAGGAGTAATTGAAAAGTTTGAAAACTAATTAGCTGTCTGAAAATTGCGTTTAAAACCCTGCACAGGGTATTTTTAAAAGCATCAGCGTAATCATTAATCCCGATAGCTATTGGGACACACGAATCGGCGGTTCAGACAATAGCGCATATATGCCTCCTTGCGATTGCCACGTCGCCCTTACAACGCACACCTCTGCCGGCTCCTCGCAATGACATGGTTTTTTGCATCCGGGCATCCTTTTCCCAATAGCTATCGGGACCGACGAATCCTGGTTCAGACAATAGCCCGTTACCCCGCTCACCATGCTTCGACAAGCTCAGTATAACACCTTGCGCACAATATTTTTAAAAATATCCGGGTAATCGCTAAATCCTACGAATCCCGGTTAAGACAATAGCCGCGCCCCGCCCACCACGCTTCGACAAGCTCAGCATGACACCCTTCGCACATTTAAATTCCGCAATCGACATTTCGCATTCCGCAATCAACGACATTCCGCATTCCGCAATCAACTACATTCCGCATTCCGCATTCAAACCTTTCCCCATCTGCAGAAAAAATTATCTCGTATATTCACCCAATGGCTAGCAATACCATCAATTCATGCCTGTATAAAGCCCGTGTGATGCACAACCGAATGGCACCCAAAGTGCACCGGTTCCATTACGATATCTTTATGTTTTACCTCGACCTGGATGAAATTGATTCCCTGCATCGTCGTCTAAAATTCATGAGCCGTAACCGGTTCAACCTCTTCAATTTTCGCGATAAAGATCATCTGCAATTGCCAAAAGAAAACCCCGATCGAACAAAAAATGTAAGGCAGCATATCAACGATTACTTGCTGGCAAACGGCGTGCAAATAGGTAATGGTCGCATTATGGTACTCACTAACCTGTGTACGCTCGGTTACCAGTTTAACCCGGTTTCCTTTTATTTTTGTTATGATGAAAGTGGCGCGTCGGTATGCAGTGTGGTAGAGATCTGCAATACTTTTTTGGAGATGAAACCCTTCTTTTTAGGTAGCGATACCCAAACCCGCGATCATTATCAACTTAATACCACCAAATATTTTTACGTGTCGCCTTTTATTGAGATGGACACCAATTTTGATTTCGATCTGCAGATACCCGGAGAAAAATTGCAGATCAGGATAGATGATTTTGATAAGGAGGGTAATCGCTTTTTTATTAGCACGCTTAGTGGTAGCAGGAAAGCATTGACGGATGGCAGGCTATTGCTTTACTTTTTCAGTTTCCCGCTGATCACCTTAAAAGTTATCACACTGATACACTGGCAGGCCCTAAAACTATGGTTGATGAAGCTGCCTTACCATAAAAAAGAAGCCGATAAAGAGCTCCAGCGGGATGTGTACCGACCCTATAAAGGAAATTTAATTGACAATAAAACTACATAATCACCTATATTCGTAGATAGACTAAAAATCAATTATGCCAAATACGCTTACCCTTACCAAAAAACGCAGTCTTTACCAGGATATCGTACTCAAGATCCTGTCGAAAATGGAGATGGGCCGTTTGAACCTAACTTTGCCATCGGGTGAAAGCCTGACGCTGGGAAATGGTGAGGGAATTATTACTGCCAACGTAACAATTGTAAGCGATGAGTTTTACAGGCAGGTGATCTTATATGGCGATATTGGTTTCGGCGAAGCCTATGTTGCCGGATTATGGGATACGGACAATATCACTAATGTGATCAAATGGTTTTTGCTTAATGTGGAGAATAATCCGGCCATTTCGGGTGGCAAAACACAGGCCCTGGCCCTGAACCTGTTCAAATGGTTCAATAAAATTTACCATTTCAAAAGGGCCAATACCATCAGTGGCTCGCAAAAAAATATATCAGAACATTACGACCTGAACAACGATTTTTTTGCAAGCTTCCTGGATCCAACCATGACCTATTCAAGCGCCTATTTTTATAAAGATGGCTTAAGTTTGGAAGAAGCCCAATTGGCCAAATACGAACGTTTATGCAGGCAGTTACACCTGAAGCATAGCGATCATGTGCTCGAGATCGGTAGCGGATGGGGTGGTAATGCTATTTATATGGCAAAAAACTATGGTTGCAAAGTAACTTCCCTAACCATATCAGCCGAGCAGCTGAAACTGGCGCAGGAAAGAGTAGAAGCAGCTGGTTTAAGCGATAAGATATCGATCCAAATGCTCGACTACCGAAACATGGAAGGCCAGTTTGACAAGATCGTTTCGGTAGAAATGCTGGAAGCCGTGGGCCATAAATACCTTGATGTCTATTTCAAAAAATGCCATGATCTGCTGAAAAAGAATGGCATCCTGGCAATACAGGTGATCACCTCACCCGATTCAAGATATGACAGCCTGCGGAAGGGTGTCGACTGGATACAGAAGCATATTTTCCCGGGCTCATTATTGCCCTCGGTAGCCGCTATCAACGGCGCTATCAACCGCACCGGCGACCTGACGCTGGTGGACCTGAAAGATATTGGCCTGCATTATGCCCAAACTTTAAAACTTTGGTATGAGCAATTCAATGCTAACCTGCCCACTGTAAAAACTTTAGGTTTTGACGATACCTTCATCCGCAAATGGAACTACTATTTCTGCTATTGCGAAGCAGCTTTTGCCATGCGCAATATCAATGTGATGCAGTTGGTTTATGCGAGGCCGAATAATACCGGACGTTAGTTATAGGTCATTGGTCATTCGCTGCGCTGTCATTGGAGTCATTAGGCTGCGCCGTCATTGAGTCATTTAGCTGCGCTGTCATTGGGTCATTTAGCTGCGCCGTCATTGGGTCATTGGTCAATTCTATCGTGACAACTACTTCAACTAATACAACCAATACAACTACTTCAACCAATACAATCTAACTCTTTTCCTCCCTGAACCGGCTGAAAAACAGGAGGGCGATTAAACAAAGTGCAAAGCCACAGATACCGTTTAACCTTAGCCCCTGGTCGTGGCCGCGGTTGATGCCGTAGATGGTGAGGAACGCAAACAAGGCAAAACCAAAGGTCTGTCCCATTTTTACAAAGAAATATTTTACAGCGAAGAACATACCCTCCCTGTTTTCGCCGGTTTCCAGGGCATCTTGCTGAGCAATTTCAGCGAGAATAGCGTTGGGTAATATACCCAAAGCTGCCAGCGGGAAGGCTGTACCAAGGGCCAGGGCAAAGGCCTGGGTTTTGGATGAAAACGGAAATTTACCCAGGAAATAGATCATCACAAAGATGAGGCTTAACATAGCGAATGCTATCAGTACTAAAGGTTTCTTACCGAACTTTTTGGCCAGGAAATTGATCAGCGGGTAAAAAAATAGCGAAGCCACCACCATTACCGCCATCAATTCTCCGCCAATAGATTCATCAAGTCGCAATAATACCGTAACGAAATAAAGCAAACCACTGGATACGATACTTAGCGATATATAAAATGTGAAATCAGAGACAAGGTAGAATTTAAAATTAGGGTTCCTGAAAGTTTGCCGGATAGCCTGCATAATGGGTAAATGTGCAGGTTGGCTCGACGTAAACTTTCGTTCATCGATAGATAAGATCGGTATCAACATAAATATACCAGCCAAAATACAAAGACCCCAGATGGTATATTGCAGCGCAGCCACACGGTCGGCAATGTGAAAAACGCTTTGCACCAGGTCGGCATCATTATTTACTAAAGCCGCTATGATGATACCCAGTACAAACCCTGCCTGCTGGAAAGATGAAAGTTTAACCTTGGCGGCACTGTCAGGAGCCATTTCGGGGAGTAAGGCATTATAAGGGATGATATAACTGGTTACCCCCATAAAAAACAGGGCCATCATAACCCCCAGCCACAGCGCATTATTGGTGCTTACGCTGCGTATCGGCGGATAAAATATCAGGCAACAAAATATGACCGCAGGAATAATGGCCCATTTCATGAAGGGAATTCTTCTGCCCCCTGGGTTTTTGCTCCTGTCGCTCAATGAAGCAATAAACGGATCATAAAAGGCATCGATCATCCTGCCCGATACATCCACGATCGATAACAAATTAATGGCATTAAACAGCAATAATTGAGGCACCAATTGCGTAAGCCCTGTATTGGATGGCGGCAGGTAAAAGTAATGCACCATCACGATCACCAGGTTTGACATAATGCTCCAGCCAACCATACCGGAGGCATAGGCTATTTGTTTCCCTAAGGTAAGTTTGGCGGCAGACATGGTATGCAAGATGCGAAAAAATGTCTGAATGGGTGAGGGGTATTAGTTATTGGGTATTAGATATTAGGTATCAGGCGTAGATTATTCGACATTTAAGACGTTTAGGCTTCAGCGTAATCAAAAAAATCAAACGAATCAACGGTTCAGACAAATTCCGCTTAGCTCCTTGCGATTGCCACGTCGCCCCTACTGCATTAACCTCTGCAGGCTTCTCGCAAAGACATGGTTTTTAGGCATCCCGGCAATCCTTTTCCCGACAGGTATCGGGAAAAAGTTTAGTTAACAAATGCCCAATGAAAAATGCCCAAATCAAAGTCCCGAATAATAATCATACCCCAGCTCGGCCCAGTAATCGCGTGGGCGGGTATTGCTGAAGGTGATATTACCGATGCGTTTCAGGTTTTTGATGCCGTATTTTACAGGGATGATGAGCCTTAAAGGTTGGCCATGTCTGCCAGGCAGCGGCTTATCGTTTACTTCGTAGGCCAGCAGGGTTTGCGGATGCAGGGCACTTGGCATGTCTATGCCAACATAATATTTTTGGTCGGGTGTTTCCATGCCGACAAAGTCCATTTTGGCTTCTTCTTCCAGGCCGAAATGTTTGATAAAATCGGCAAACTTCAGGCCACCCCAATGTGATATCTGGTCCCAGCCTTCCACACATTTAAAATCGTAGATGATCTCGGTTTTAGGTAATTGTTTAAGCTGATCGAGTGTGATCTTCAACACCTGACCATTCTTTTTTGTTACCTGCAGGCTCCATTTTTCGGGAGGTAAAACACCCTCGGTACCGATATCGCTGTTGAACCGCACTTGCTTTGCGGCCATTTCTTTCGGATAGGTTTTTACCAGGTGATTCTCGTTAAAAGCCAGGCGGCGGAAAAATATTTCAGTTTTATTTAAAGCTTTGCGTAATGGAGCGCGTGTACCACCAGTAATACCCGGTACTTCTTCTGGCGATTTGTACAACCAACGCCAGGCGCCAACTGCACCGGCCACATATACGCCAAAGAGGCCGAATGAAATAAAGGTTCTGCGCTTTATTTGCTGCTCAACGGTGGTTTCTTTTTCAGGCTTGCTCATTGTCGTTGTTTGTTTCAATTGCAGGTTTAGGTTGTTCATTCACTACTTCAAATCCGGTTATAACGGCCCGGAAATTATTCCATCCCGCCATGATCACCTGGAAAATATGCACCAGGAAGAAGAATACATAACCGATGGTCAATACAAAATGCCAAATCCTGGCCAGGTGATAACCACCGCACAACCAGGTGAAATAATAAAACTGAACCGGTTTGTAGATCGCCAATCCAGTGATCAGCGAGCCCAGGCCCATGATAATAATAGAGGTATAGGCGATGCGCTGAGCGGCATTGTATTTACCCTGGGGTGGAGCTGTTTTGCGGATATGCAGATCGTGCAATACCACCAGCCAGGCTTCTTTAAATGAATGCTTATTAGGCAACAGGTAACGCCATTCGCCCGAAATTATGCTGTAAAGAATGTAGAAAAATCCATTCAGTGTAAAAAACCACATGAACAGGAAGTGAAAGGCCATGCCCTCAGACAGCCGATGCGGAATATGTAATAAGTTATAATACCAGTCAGGAAAGAACCTGAAGAAGGTATGACCGAAAATTGTGAACGAATATTCATCGTTGGCCCAATAGATGAGCATACCACTCCAGATCATGATGGTGAGCACGGGGAAGTTCACCCAATGTGTCCAGCGCATAATAAGCGGATGTTTTTCTTTAATTACTTTCACTGATTGCAGGATTTTAATTACACGAGTTTTTATCGATTCGAATGAGTACGAATATAATTGATTTAGCTGATTTTATTTGGTGCCATTACTGATTGTTGCCGGAAATTCGGCCCGCGTTGCGCCGGTGATGCTTCCATTGGTATTATTTTGGGCGAAAGCGATCACTTCAAAACCTTCAGCATTGAAACCTGCCGGTGTAGTAATATTTACCGATCCGTTGGGGTTATTGCCTAGCTCAACACTTTGCAATTTACGAACGATCTGCACATGCGATAAAGTGCGCCCGGCGTTCTCGCCGCGTGCTACTTTGGTGCTTGCATTTTTCTCTACCAGGGCAATCACTAATGAAGAACCATTCCTTTCACCTTCGGTATGGTATTGCAAACTAATTTTATCGCCGGAAGGTTTAAGGTTACTTAATACAATCCCGGTATTTGCTTCAGCCATCAATCCCTTTTTCAAGGCATTGCGTAAAGTGTTTTCCTCCGAACCTACAAATTCGGTGCGACCGTTTACTATTGCCTGGGGAGTATAAACTTCTGAAGTATTTAACCACTTGCTGTATTGTTGTTGCCTTTGCGAATAGGCAGCATCACTAAACACATCTTTCCATCCCAGCCGGTTCCAATAGTCGACATGGAAAGCCAGGATATAAACGGGTTTCCCGGCACTTTCTTTTTGTATCCGGGCTACCAATGCGTCAGCAGGCGGGCAACTTGAGCAGCCTTCGGAAGTAAATAGTTCAACAACAGCAAAGCCTTTTTCAGCTATTTTAGAAGAAGTACCAATAGTTGGTTTAAAAGCAGCAACTGCAAAAGTTACCAGTAACAGGCCCGAAAATATTTTGAGATTTTTCATTATTTGATGATTTGAATTTACCCATTGGTCGGTTACGCCTGGATTACCTTACAATAAAGTTAATAATTATTTGAAAAGAGTTTGTACAATGTAAAACTCTGACAGGCTGTGCATATTTATCTGAAAGCTTGTAAGGATTTGAATAAATTTACGACTCAAAAAAGAAGCACAGATCGCACGAAATACTTCGTGCAATTGGTGTCAAATCAATTCAGGCAATAAGTGTTGATATGAGTAACGAATTGGATCCGCATCATTGGGTAAAGGCACACGCCGATTACCTGTACGCCTATACCCGTGCGCGGATCAGTGACGAGGAGCTTGCCCGAGACCTGGTGCAGGATACCTTTCTTTCGGCCCTTGAAAAAGTAGACGCGTTTGAAGGGCGGAGCTCAGAACGTACCTGGTTAACTGCTATCCTGCGTAACAAGATCATTGATCAGTACCGCAAAAAATCTTCGGGAATAAATGATGCGGAGCTGAAGCGGGCCGAAGATGAACAGGCTGAATTTTTTGATGCAGATGACGGACACTGGAATCAAGAGCCAGCGCCTAAGCACTTTGGGATAGACGAATATGACCCATTGCACAGCAAGGAGTTCGATCATATACTGATGCAGTGTTTAAAAAAGTTGCCGGCGCTTTGGATGTCGGTATTTACAATGAAGCACCTGGATGAGGAGCCCACAGATACCATATGCGCCGAGCTGAAATTAACTGCTTCGAATTATTGGGTGATTATACATCGGACTAAATTAAATTTACGGGCATGCCTTCAAAAAAACTGGATATGATATGGGACTATTGAGTAAGATAACGCGGAATTGTAACCATGCAACTTTTTTGATTGAAAAAAAACTGATCAAACCATTAAGCCTGCGCGAAAGGATATTCCTACGTATACACCTTATTGGCTGTGACGCTTGTCGCTTGTACCGGGAACAAACGATCAAGATCAGCCAGATGATCAAAAACCTTTTTAATGAATCTGTATCGGCCAGTGTTACCCTGGATGATGAGGTGAAAAAAGAGATGCAGGATAGGATAGAAGAAAAATTGAATCAAAACTGAAAAAGTTTGTAAGGTTTGATTTGCCAGCCCGACAAAGGGGTAAATCGTTTAAAAAACCATAAAAAAACAACAGTATGAAATCAATTTTTTCAAAGGCGGCAATGATCGCTGTTATCGGATCTTTTTTGGCTATCAATGTACAGGCAGCTACTTCAACCGCTTTATCGGCAGATACCGGTAAAATGAGCAAGATGAGCAAAATGGATAGCAAAATGGCCAAGTCTGATAAGATGGACAGCAAAATGGCAAAAACTGGTAAGATGGACAGTAAAATGACTAAAAAGCAGCCGGCTAAAGCCAAAAAAGGAAAGATGGCTAAAGACACTTCTAAAATGTAATTGTTTTGTTTTTGAATCGGGGAGGGGTATTCCCTCCCTTTTTAATATAAATGATAACTTATGAAAAAACTACTACTTATTTTATTCAGTCTGGTTCTGATATTACAGGCCTCGGGGCAAACCGGTTTACAAAAAGGCAGCACTGCACCTTCATTTACCGGTATCGACAACAATGGTAAAACGGTCGATCTGAAGGCTCTGCTAAAAACCCATAAAGCAGTTGTGCTATTTTTTTATCGGGGACAATGGTGTCCTTACTGTAACAAATACATTAAAAGATTGCAGGATTCGCTACAATTACTAACCGGCGCAAATGCTTACGTTGTTGGCATTACTCCCGAAACGCCAGAAAATGTTGGCAAAACTGTCGAAAAAACACAGGCTTCTTTTTCGATCATTCCTGATAAGGGATATAAGATCATGAAGCTTTATAAGGTTAACTATACTGTTGATGAAAAGATGATGGGTATGTTGAAAGGATATGGTATCGATCTGGAAAAAAATAATGGCAATACCGATCATGTGCTACCTGTCCCGGCGACCTATATCATCGGCAAAAATGGTAAATTGATCTACGTTCATTTCGATCCTGACTATACCAAAAGACCCTCTGTGATCGAATTACTGCAGGCGATAAAAGGGGTTTAAGCCAAACAACTTATAACTAAGAAATCAGGCCCCGGCAACGGGGCTTTTTATTAGAATTGCCCGCTGAAAAATCCCTTTCAGCTCCTGTGGGTTGTGGCTTACAACAAGTACAGTAGTCGCTAATTCCTTCCATAAATACTGCAGATCATTGATCAACTCAGTTTTCATTTCCGGGTCCAATGCCGAGAATGGTTCGTCCATCAGCAAAAGTTGCGGTTTGGTGGCCATAGCCCGTAAAATAGCCAGTCGTTGCTGCTGACCGCCAGATAGGTATTCGGGTTTTTGATGGGCAAATGCTTCCAGCTTTCCAATAGTAAGTAATTGCTTTATCCAGGTTTCATCATTTGTTGCATAACACAGATGCTGCAACACTGTCATATTCGGGAATAAGGCATTATGCTGAAATACAAAGCCAACTTTTCGTTGCTGGGGTGAAAGGGAGATGCCGTTTTCTGTATCCAGCCAGGTGATATCATTAACCCTGATTTTCCCTTTTTCAGGCTTAGCAAGCCCGGCAATTACTTTTAACAGGGTGGTTTTTCCGGCACCTGAGGGGCCATAGATCTTAGTGATGCTTCCTGCCGGAATTTCCTGAGTGATTTGTAGCACGCTAAGGTTGTTGTGCGAATTCAGGCTTTTTTCAATATCGATACTGATCATTCCAGGGGGCTTTTGGCTTTATACTTATTGAACACGAAAACCGAGATCACCGTAATGAAGGTGATGCCAAACAAGATGAGGGAGTACGCGTTTGCCGAGGAATAATCCTGGTTTTCGACCGCATCATAAACCGCTATTGAAGCTACCCGCGTAACGCCCGGTATATTGCCGCCTATCATCAACACCACGCCAAACTCACCTAAAGTATGGGCGAACGTTAGCGTCGCTGCTGTTAAGACAGAGGCGCGGATATTGGGTAATAAAACATGGATGAAAGTCTGCCTTTCACTTTTACCTAGTGTATAAGAAGCCTGCGCCAATGACGGGGGCAACTGCTGCAGGGCCGATTTAATAGGACCGATCATAAACGGCAAACTGTAAATAACCGAAGCTAATATTAAACCGGGGAAGGAGAATACCAATTGGACATCAAATACATCCCTCAACCATTTACCGATACCGTGTTGCGGACTAAAAGCCAGCAGCAAATAAAAGCCCAGCACCGATGGTGGCAATACCAAAGGCATGGTGATGATCGCTTCAATGATCAGTTTAATGATCGATCTGCTCTTAGATAGCCACCAGGCAATTGGCAGGCCGACCACCAATAATAATATTGTAGTAATGGCGGCCAATTTTAAGGTAAGTATGATCGGGCTGAGATCCATTCAGGTCAAATGTAAAAGAAAAAGGATGTAGTGCATTAGCAATTTTTCGGCAGAATTTTAACTTTAACTACTTAAATCCGCCCAGCACTAACCGCCCTGCACCAAGCCATACTAAACCCCATATCCATACTCCTTCAAGATCTTTTTCGCGGCAGCACTTAGGGTGTATTGATAGAATTTTTCGGCTTCAGCTGCATTTTTTGTCGCCTTTATGATCACCATCCCTTGTTTGATCGGCGTATAACTTTTTGGGTCGATCAATTTCCAGTACAATTTGGTTTTGCCCTCAGAATCTTTTATAAGGGATAGGGTAGTAAATCCAACATCAGTAACGCCTGTTGTTATGTAAGTATTTACTTGCGCGATACTTTCGCCTTGTACTATCTTCGGCTGTACATTGGTCCAGATACCTTTTTTTGTCAACGCTTCTTTAGCGGCCTTGCCATAGGGGGCAATTTCGGGATTAGCTATCGCGATCTTGTTTACCCTTGGGCTAAGTATTAACCGTTCCCAGTTTTCAAACCCGATATCCTGAGTACTCACGATCACCAAACAGCCATACGCATATACTTCGGGCGCTTTGTTGCTAAAACCCTCGTTGAACAGGGTTTCAGGGAAAGTGATATCAGCCGAAAGGAAAACATCAAAAGGAGCACCGTTTTTGATCTGAGTTGCCAAATTACCAGATGAACCGATGATCGGCTCAACTTCGATGCCTGTTTTTTCCTTAAAATCTTTTACCAATACCTTGATGACCCCCTGCAGGTTAGCGGCCACAGCAACTCTCAGGTTTTGACCAAATACTGCTACTGAAAAAAGTAATAAGCTAAAAACCAGAACAATTCGTTTCATATTTTTTGTATAATGACATCATCTAAAATACAAACTCTGGGCCACTATTTGAAAGAAAGGTTTAGTTTTCACGGCGTATTTTATACACTAAGCAAATAAAAGTACTATATTAGCATTGCAAACTAGTTTTGCCGGATTCATTATAAACCTAAAATTTTTTTATGCGAAAAAACATCCTGCTTGCGCTGTTGATTACTCTGTTTGCTCCTTTTTTTGCTGGGGCTCAGGGTGGCTTTTTTGATGTTAAAGGCAAAGAGGTTATTGGTCCGGATGGTAAGCCATTCATGATGCGCGGCACCAACCTGGGTAATTGGCTGATGCCGGAAGGCTATATGTTTAAATTCACCAAAACCAATTCGCCAAAGATGATCAACGAGGCCATTACCGAACTCTTGGGCCCGGCTGATGCTGCCAGGTTTTGGGATACCTATTTACATAACTATATTCAGCAGGCTGATATCCACTACCTGAAAAGTATTGGCGTAAACTCTATTCGTATACCGTTTAATTACCGGCTTTTTACCCATGAAGATTACCTTGGTGCCAACGATCCTGGTCGCGGTTTTAAACTGCTGGACCGGTTGATCGGCTGGTGTAAGGCCGAACATATTTATGTTATCTTAGACATGCATGCTGCACCCGGGGGACAAACCGGCGATAATATCGACGATGGTTCGGGCTATCCTTTCCTATTTAAAAGTAAGCCGGATCAGCAGAAATGCGTTGCGATCTGGAAGGCAATTGCAAATCATTATAAAAACGAAGCAACAGTTATTGGCTACGATCTGCTTAATGAGCCCATTGCCACCTATTTTGATGCTAATGAATTAAATCCCTACCTGGAGCCGCTTTATAAAAGGATCACTGCCGCCATTCGCATGGTTGATAAAAAGCACCTGGTAATTTTAGGAGGGGCGCAATGGGATAGTAACTTTAAAGCCTTCGGTGCTCCATTTGATAGCAAATTGGTATATCAGTTCCACAAATACTGGACACCTCCAACAAAAGAGGTGATACAGGATTACCTCGATTTCCGTGATAAATACAATGTTCCGATCTATTGTGGCGAAACAGGCGAGAACAAAGATGGCTGGGTTGATACCTTTAAGAATGTATTGGAACAAAACCACGTAGGCTGGCACTACTGGCCCTACAAAAAAATGGAGAACCTGAGCGGTTTTGTTACGTTTAGCATTCCCGCTAACTACGATATGGTGATCGCTTTTGCTGAAAGTTCGAGAACTAGTTTCGAGGAAATTCGTAAAGCAACGCCTGCTAATCGTGAAGCTGTCAAAAAAGCGCTTTTCGACTTTATAAATAACAGTAGGTTTGAAAATTGCCGGGTCAATAAAGGCTATGTTGGGGCGCTTGGCTTTAAAACTAATTAAGTCGCTGATATTAAAACTAATGGAACAAATAAAAACGTATTTTAACTTGTTGAAACCAAATTATTCAAAAAATATGAAGACTTTTTTTAGCCCGCTAAACACACTGATTATGGCGGCACTTATTTTTTCCGCGGGTTTTTTGGCCTCCTGCTCAAAAAGTGGCGGCTCGGGAACTACACCAACGCCGACACCGGTTGATACCGTAGCAAAACCTGTTTATGCGCTGGTATGGTCGGATGAATTCAATGGCACTGCAGTTGATACCAGTAAATGGCATTTTGAAACCGGTGGTGGTGGCTGGGGCAATAACGAAGAAGAATATTACCAGCCTCAAAATGCGACCGTTGCTAATGGCAACCTGGTGATAACAGTTAAGAAAGAATCTGTTGGAGGCGAGTCTTATACATCGACTCGCATGACAACCCAAAACCGTGTCACCCAAACTTATGGCCGTATTGAAGCCCGAATAAAGATGCCGTTAGGGCAGGGTATGTGGCCGGCTTTTTGGATGCTGGGCAATAATATCAGCTCGGTTTCATGGCCAACTTGTGGTGAAATTGATATCATGGAGCATATTAATACCGATAGCCTGATACACGGCAGCTTGCACTGGAATGGCGGCAATACCAGCCAGGCAACAAATTCAACGCCATCGGCTTACCATATTTATGCGGTTGAGTGGGATGCCAAGCAGATCAGGTTTTATGTTGATGATACGATGTATGATGTTGAACCCACAGCTTCGGTACCAGCCTTTCAATTGCCATTCTTCGTTATCCTGAATGTAGCGGCAGGAGGTAACTGGCCCGGTGCAAACATCGATGATAGCAAACTGCCAATATCCATGTACGTGGATTACGTGCGGGTTTATAAGCAGACGAATTAGGCCTGATCCCGATAGCTATCGGGATCCGGACTTCCCGAATCCAAAGAAATTGTCAATCCGACGGTTTTTATTTAGTTTAGAGATTTCAAATTAAATCCACTATACTGATGAAACTCCGTGCAATACTCGCGCTGGCACTATGCCTTGTTGTGTCCAATGTGTTTTCTCAAACAGCTAAAAGTTTTCATGTTAAATCGCCGGATGGCAAAGTTGACCTAACAATATCGGCGGGTAGCACCATCCAATGGTCGGTCAACCACGAGGATACGCAGGTGATACTACCCTCAACAGTATCGCTGCAATTGGGCGATGGGATGGTTTTAGGCAATGATGTCGCTGTAAAAAAGGCTACGCCCTTATCTGTCGATCAGATGATCAGTACACCGCTCTATAAAAAAGACCAGGTAAGAGATAATTTCAATGAACTGACGCTGAGTTTCAAGGGCGATTTTGGATTGATCTTCCGTGCCTATAATGATGGTATCGCTTATCGGTTCTTCACCTCAAAGGCATATGAGATCACTATTGAGAATGAAGAAGCCAACTTTAATTTTAAAGATGATGAACAGGCTTTTTTCCCCTTCGTGAACGACTATCGGCATAAGGATAAATTCAATACTTCTTTTGAATCTTTATATGATAAAATGCCGATCTCGGCTGTAAAGAAAGATACGCTTGCCTTTCTGCCGGTATTGGTCGACCTGGGCAAAGGCAAAAAAGCTGCTTTGCTGGAAGCCGATCTGCAAGACTATCCAGGTATGTACCTAACAGCCAGTGCACAGGGCCATAATTTGCACGGTGTTTATGCGCCCTATCCTACCAAAGAGGAATTGAATAACATCAATTATGTTGTCGACGAACGTGCCGACTATATAGCTAAAGTTCCGGGCATTCACACTTTCCCATGGCGGGTAGTGATCATCAGCACCGAGGACAAGCAATTGGCCAATAACGATATGATGCGCCGCCTGGCTGAGCCATCAAAGATCAGCGATCTGTCATGGATAAAACCTGGAAAGGTAGCCTGGGACTGGTGGAATAACTGGAACATTACCCATGTTAATTTCAGGGCGGGTATCAACGTGCCTACTTATGAATACTATATCGATTTCGCTGCAGCCAATAAGCTGGAATACATTATTATTGACGAAGGCTGGTCAGACGACCATGATCTGAATAAAACCAAGCTGGATATTCCCACTATTGTTGCATATGCTAAACAAAAGGGAGTAGGGGTGATCCTGTGGTCAACCTGGTATGCCATAACAAGGGATGCAGACGGACTATTTGCTAAATACGCCTCATTGGGTATCAAAGGTTTTAAGATTGATTTTATTGACCGAGACGACCAGAAAGTGGTCAAATCACTTTATGACCTTGCCGAAATTGCATCAAAATACCATATGTTGGTTGATTATCATGGTATGTACAAGCCCTCAGGCTTGAATACGACCTGGCCAAATGTGATCAATTGCGAAGGGGTTAAAGGCATGGAGAACGAAAAATGGGGTGTAAAAGATCATCCTGGTTATGACGTGAGTGCTCCCTATATCCGCATGCTCTCCGGCCCGATGGACTACACACCAGGCGTCATTCGCAATGCCACCAAAGAAACGATACGGCCCATTAACAATAACCCAATGGCGAAGGGTACACGTAGTCACCAGCTGGCAATGTACACGGTTTTTGAGGCCCCGCTGCAGATGTTGTCTGACAATCCTACCATTTATATGCGCGAACAGGAAAGCACCGATTTTATAGCCGCTGTACCAACAACCTTTGACGAAACTGTCGCTCTGGATGGCAGTGTAGGCGAATTTATCAGCATTGCCCGCCGAAAGGGAACTACCTGGTTTGCTGGTGCGATGAGTAATTGGACAACACGCGAAACCACCATTGATCTTTCATTCCTTGGCGAAGGCACTTTTAAAGCAATTGTTTTTGAAGATGGTATCAATGCCGATCGTGATGCAACAGATTATGTGCGTAAAGAAATTACCGTTACTTCAAAAGATAAGATCAATGTGCATTTGGCTCCGGGCGGAGGATGGGCTGCACGATTTGTGAAGCAGTAGATTGTTAAGAACCTTTTTGAAGTTATAACAATATCGAACACCGAATGCTGAATATCGAATGATGAAGGTATTTTTTTGTTGAATACGGGTTTATTTTCAAATATAAAAAGGGGAAACCAAACCCCTAAACACAGCAAAGCCCCTGATGGGCAGGGGTCTTTACTAACCAATTATAAACCTAAATTATGAGAAGGGCTGTAGGAGAAGGGGTCGAACCTTCACGAAGTGCTTATTCTTATTGCTA
>Ga0164296_1002700_pt1 | contig 17328 bp, 10 predicted proteins | sample GEODES057metaG_FD_113533 | JGI IMG/M metagenome (GOLD analysis project Ga0164296, IMG submission 113533) | Dystrophic lake water microbial communities from Trout Bog Lake, Wisconsin, USA - GEODES057 metaG | ecosystem: Environmental > Aquatic > Freshwater > Lake | place: USA: Trout Bog Lake... | reverse complement strand
GACAGGCGTGTTTGACGGGTCTTTCGTCATACGCCGTGCAGATTTCACGATCGGCGAGGGTAGCTGGGCAAAATTTGATGTCGTGGCTAATGATGTCCTCGTAAAGTTCCATATGACCGCGACGAGCGGCAAGTAGTTTCCAACCTCGACCCTAATAGGAGTTTCAAAGTGTCCAAGCGTATCCAAGTGTCTTCCATTCTTGCCCTTGCGGTGGCCGTGTCGATGCCGGCCTTGGCCGAGCCAGTCACCTATGTGCTCGATGGCTCGCACACCTATCCACGGTTCTCGTACAGCCATTTCGCCTACTCTACCCAACTGTCGCGGTTCGACGCGACGACCGGCAAAGTGGTGTTCGACAAGGTCGCCAAGACCGGTTCGGTGGATATCTCCATTGACACCAAGTCGGTGAATACGGGTAATGCCACTTTCAACGAGCATATCCAGGGCGAAGATTTTCTGGACACGGCGAAGTTTCCGACAGCCACCTTCAAGTCCACCAAGGTGGTTTTCGAGGGCGACAAGCCCGTCTCCGTTGAAGGCGAACTCACGCTCAAGGGTGTGAAGAAGGCAGTGACGCTCACGGTGACGTCGTTCCAGAATATGGCTCATCCGATGCTGAAGAAAGATGCAATCGGCGCAAATGCCTATACCGTCGTTAAGCGCAGTGACTTCAACGCCGGAAAGTACGCGCCATACGTCGGCGACGATGTCCGTATCGATATTGCTCTCGAAGCGGTTCAGCAGTAGGCCTTCGCCGCGTCGGTCGCAGCCTCGCCCCGACGTTCTGATCATGCCCTTCTGGCTGACGGGACCGCGTGTTGGGTTGCAGGAAGTGTTGGGGGCCGGCGGTCGCAAGATCGTCGGCCTTCGCGAAAGAGCCCTTTAGGCTTCGGATCTACATCGCTGCCCCCTGATCACGCTGGCGCTGGCGCCGGCAGTGGGTGAGTGATCCGGCGTGCGCACCGGCAGGCTTTGTGCTTATGCCCGGTATGACCTGACACCCCGGATTGCATAGCCTTCCCTATCGTCCGCTGTCACGCGTCCGTAGGCACATGGATGACTGATCGGCATTCACTCAGCGCAGCGCGCGCAAAATAAAATCCTCTGGGACGGAAGTCCGTGGGATCGCCATGCCGGCCGTTCGTCGAGATCGCTTTCGATGCTGTGGGTTCGGTATATCGTGCACGAACCACTCGCGTACATCGATGTCTAGCCCGATGCCATGCATGTAGTTGAAAAGAGCCTTTTTAAGGCCGGCACTGAAGACGTCATGATTGATTCCAGTCGCGTCGGTGAAGTTGATATCGTTTCTTGCGAAAGTAGCCTCTCGCGGTGGCTCGAGAGATACGCCGTAATCGTGCGGATGCTTTCCAACCGGCGAATGAACTGTGCACGTGAACCGATGAAAAAAGCCTGAATGGATGCACCCCGCCGCGAACAATTGACGCACGTACTCAAGGGCATCGACAGTCTCTTGAACCGTTTGCGAGGGGAAGCCGTACATCAGGTAGGCATGCACGAGAATGCCGGCGTCGGCGAAGGCGCGGGTGACTCGTGCCACCTGCTCGACGGACACGCCCTTCTTCATGAGTGTGAGAAGGCGATCCGACGCGACTTCAAGGCCGCCCGTGACGGCGATGCAGCCGCTGTCGGCCATCAACTGACAAAGCTTTGCGTCAAAGGACTTTTCAAAACGAATGTTGCCCCACCAGGAGATGCCGATCTTTCGCTCTAGCAGCGATGTGGCGAGCGTCTTGAGGGCTTTTGGTGGCGCAGCCTCATCCACGAGATGAAAGCCAGTTTGGCCGGTTTCCTGAACCAGCGCTTCGATACGTCGGATGACGACCTCTGTCTTGGCAAGATCATAACGCCCGATGTAATCCAGGCTGACATCGCAAAAGCTGCACTTTTTCCAATAGCAGCCATGCGCGATCGTGATCTTGTTCCATCGACCATCTGACCAAAGACGATGCATCGGATTCAGCATGTCGAGGAGCGAGAGGTAATCGGCGAGAGGAAGGCCGGTATACGTGGGTATGCCGCATTCCGACAAAGGGATATCCGCGTCTCCGCTATCTACGTAGCCGTGCTCGCGCGTGTAAGTGCGCACCAGGCGAGTCACCGGGCGCTCGCCCCGGAGGTGTTCGGTCAACGCGAGAAGGGGGCGTTCGCCGGCGTCTAGGGTGATGAAGTCAACGTATTGGAAGACGCGGGGTTCGTGCATTTCGCGTAGTTCGGTATTGCAATAGCCTCCACCCAATACGGTGACGATGCCGGGGTCGACTTGCTTGATCGTTTTCGCGATGCGAAATGCGGCGTAGACATTCCCAGGAAATGGAGCCGTGAGTACCACTAAAGTGGGTTGATGTCGCGTGATGTGTTCGCGCGTGATGGTGTCTATCAGACGATCCACCAGACTCGGGGGCGCATTGAGTGCGGCATGCAGGGGATCGAAGGTCGGCTGACTCGCCGCCAAAGATTCCGCGTAACGTACGAACTCAAAGCGGGAGTCGATTCCGTCGCGAATTACGTCTCCAAGATCGTTCAGGTAGAGGGTGGCGATATGTTTCGCTTGATCCAAAAGCCCAAGGGCTCCGAACGCCCAGTCCAGGGAATCGCCGCTCGGCGTCTCGGAGTCGAGGTATTGTTCCAGGGATGCAAATCGTGGTCCTTCGGGCAGGTAGCGTCGTGAACAAATGCGGTGAGCCAACGTGGGGTCGCGTCCTTGAAGAAAGCGAACCACCGGCGCAATCGTGTCGTAGTAGGCATCATGATGCCTCGTGAAAAAAGATACCGACGCTGACGGCGGCTGATCCGTACGAGCAGTGACCTCAGTATAGATCTCCTTGAGTCCAACGTCGGACAGTAGTTGGGTGGCGAGGAGGATTGAGAAATCGGCTTGGGTCGCCGTGATGCCGCGCGAGTGGAGGAACCCAGTTAGATACGCCGTCGACGGGTACGGTGTATTGAGCTGGGTCATCGGCGGTATGATGGACAGTACGCGAACGTCAGTCATGCCGCAAAGTATAGCGCCGTCGCCTGTCCCGTTCGCCTTTCCGGAGGAAAAACGCATGGAGTTCACGCTCGATGTCGCGCGGGTGCGCGAAATCTTGACTCGGGAGCGGGAGCAGGCTCTCGCCGATATCAGCGCTGTCGGGCCGATCTCTGCGGTGGAGACATCCGGACATCGTCACGATCAGAGAATCGCCGAAGCCACGGACGTGCAGTCGCTCGCGTGTAAGACCGGCTGTAGCTGGTGCTGCTACTTCACAGTGGATGTGCGGGCGGCAGAGGTGTTTCGCATTGTCGAGTACATCGACGTCGTGCTGCCCCCGGAGCAGGTTCGCAGAATACGATCGGAAGTCCGCGAGAACAGTACGGGGCTGCGATTGGACGACGAGCTAGAGCGGATCCAACAGAACATCCGATGTCCCTTTCTCAGTGAACATCAGTGTCTCGTGTACCCTGTCAGGCCGCAGGCATGTCGCAACTATCATGCGACGGATGCAGTGGGGTGCGAGCGGTCCTATCTTGATCCGGAGGACCTCGACATCGATCCGGAATTCGCTCCCGGCGTTTACCAAGCGGGTGCTGCGCATGTGGAAGCGTTCGGCCTTGCGATGAGGACTGCGGGCTACGATGACCGCGTATACGAATTGAATCGGGCACTTCACGCCGCTCTGTCGGATGGCGCTGCCCGACAGCGATTTGAAGCGGGTCGTCAGCCGTTCCCTGAAATGAGGGGCGATACCGTGTCCGTCGAATTCGATGATCTCTTGTCGTGAGTTGATTGCGTATCGTTAACGGGAGTCAGCTTTCCGAGGTGAGTATTTTGGCCCGAGCGCGTTTGAAATCGGATTTGCCCAAAAAGCGATGCCCGGCATGCAACCGAGAGTTTGTGTGGCGTAAGAAGTGGGAGCGCGATTGGTCGCAAGTTAAGTTCTGTTCTGAGCGCTGCCGGCGGGCAAAGGTGTAGTGCGATGGCTGTGTTAAGGGTGATCTTTGGCGACCAGCTCACCGATAATCTCTCGGCGTTGCGGGACATCGATCCGGACAACGACATTGTGTTGATGATGGAGGTTCTTGCCGAATGTACCCATGTTCCTCATCACAAGCAAAAGATCGTGCTGGTCTTGTCAGCGATGCGACATTTCGCGGAACAATTACGCGGACGCGGGATGAATGTCGACTACGTCAGCCTGGATGACGACCAAAACACCGGTGACTTTACTTCAGAAATTCGGCGGGCGGTGACGCGCCATCGGCCCGCGGGTATCGTCGTCACGGAGCCCTCGGAGTGGCGGGTGTCGGCAATGGTTGAGCGCTGGGAGTCTTCGATCGGGCTCCGCGTGGAAGTTCGCGATGACGATCGGTTTTTCGCTACTCGCGAACGTTTTAACGCGTGGGCACAGCGCCGGTCTGCTTGGCGTATGGAGCACTTTTATCGGGAGATGCGACGGGAGCATTCGGTGCTGATGGACGGTGCTCAGCCCACGGGCGGGCAGTGGAACTTCGACCACGATAACCGTAAGGCGCTGCCAAAAGACAGGTTGGTCCCGGTAAGGCAGAGATTCTCGCCGGATGCGATCACGCTCGCGGTGATCGAGGTGGTGCAGAGTCGCTTTGCAAGGCACTTTGGCCGTCTGGATGAGTTCGGCTGGCCCGTGACGCGCACTGAGGCGTTGGCGGCGCTTGCGGATTTCGTTGCCCACGGATTACCGTCCTTCGGTGACTACCAGGATGCGATGCGATTGGACGCGCCTTTTTTGTTCCATTCGCTGGTGTCGCCGGCGTTGAACTTAGGCTTGCTGACGCCGCGGGAGGTGTGTGCAGCAGCAGAGACGGCCTTTGATGAAGGTGTGGCTCCCCTGAATGCGGTTGAAGGCTTCATTCGGCAAGTGCTGGGTTGGCGTGAATACGTGCGCGGCGTGTACTGGCAGCTGATGCCGGAATATGCCTCCTCGAATGAACTGCAGGCGGTGAGAAAGCTTCCGGACTTCTACTGGACTGGAGAGACCCAGATGCAGTGCGTCCGGACAGCCATTCAGTCGACCGAGCGGTATGCGTATGCACACCATATCCAGCGTCTTATGGTGACCGGAAACTTTGCATTGTTGGCGGGAATCGCGCCGAAACACATCGAGCAATGGTATCTGGCCGTGTATGCGGACGCATTTGAGTGGGTTGAGATGCCAAACACGCTCGGGATGGCGATCTTTGCAGATGGGGGGCGCATGGCGTCGAAGCCGTACGCCGCTTCGGGCGCCTATATCAACAGAATGTCTGATGCCTGCTCAACCTGCCATTACGACGTCAAGCAGAAGAGCGGCCCGCAGGCCTGCCCGTTCAATTATTTGTACTGGGCATTTTTGATCCGAAATCGACAAACGCTTTCGAAGAACCCGCGGATGGCGATGCCGTACCGTTCGCTGGCGGCGTGGTCGCAGGAGCGTCAAGCCGCCGTCTTGGCGGAGGCGGAGGCGTTTCTGGACGGGCTTGTTGCGACTTCGTGATTTGTCAGAGCGTCTCGTTCAAGGAGGCGCTCTGACGAGTGATAGCCACGCGTTCGACGTTGGTAGCGGCGTATCGTCGAGCTCTTGGGTGCCCCATTTGGCCTCTGAGCCTCGTGCGTCGTTCGAGCTATCCCGCCTATCGTCAAGGCGTGCAGTCGCTGGAGCCCATGGTGTTTGTGAACGGCGAACGTTGGTCGCGCGTTCAGGTGTCGTTGGACCCACGCTTGGCTTCGGTCTTGAGTGACGAGGGCGCTGTCGCGCCCGTCCACGCACTGCTCCCAGAGACACCGTGGAGGCGTCCGTCGCTACGGTGTTGCCCCCTGATTGTCTGTTGATTGGCGGGTTTTGCAGCAGCGGAACCCGAGGTGATAGTTCGCGTGGCTGTTGGGATCCATTACTCGGCTGCCATGCCAGTATGGCGCGCGCCACCGGCACCAGTCTTCGTGGGCTCGGTAGCTGCCGAAAATGAACCAGCTCCCTTTCATTTCTGTGTATCCGAGCGCCTTGCCGGTTCGGCTCGACATCTGCGCGGGGGTCATCGGCAGGTTCATGTGTTCCGCAACGTTACCGTTTTGGTCGTAGACATTGAGCGGACTGCGGCAGGCGGGAAAGCTACCGGTCGGATAGGTGTTGGACCCGCAGGTAGCCCAGTTGCCGCCATCGCAGTGTGGAGATTTGCTGCTGCCCGTCGCGCAGACCTCATCGCGAGGCTGAGGCCCATAGCTCCAGCGCTTGTCAGCCGCGTTTTCCCGGTTATGGATCCGCCGCAGCCGCTCGACATTCGTCCCAATAGGGGCACCGTCGACGAGGTCGAAATGGTATTGCGGCGGTTCCGTCGTCCCTTGGCAGGCATCCTCCCATTCGTGGGCATCGCACAGGCGTTTGCCCTCTGCCTCGCACAGCTCTGCGGCTTCGCGCGCCTTCACCCAGACGATCGGGTATGTGCAGGGTATGTCTGGAAACTCGTACTGATCGATACAGGCGAGCGCGTCCTGTGGCAGCTCGCGATGCGGGTCGTATAACGGCGCCATGTACGGGCTACCACAGATGCGCTCAAATTCTGGATTCCGATCCTGAATGCCAGCCTGCGCGCGACGTTCTCGGCAGAGCTCCGCGGACATCGGGTGATGGGATACCGATGGGTTGCCCTGGCCGAGGATGCGAGAGGAGGAAAAAATCGCCTGGATTCGCAACATCTGCTCAGGTGTGAGCTGCTGAGCCTGTTGAAGTTCACTCAATAGTACCTGGTTCTGCTGCGCGAGCGCTTGTGATGCCGCCGGCGGACAGGAGGCCAGATATAAAAGTGACGCCAGCAGACTCAGCGCTCGGCTGGTAGCTCGGTGGTTCGTCATCGCTCGACCCGCCGCGTGAAGTAGAAAAAGTCGCGGTTATCGGGCGTGACCAGAAAGCGCGGCGAGGGACCTGCGGCAAGGTCACGATCCAGCGATGCCATACCGACGATTAAGTGTTCGATTGCGATGCCTTTGGTGCCATGTGAGTAAATGGCCAGATAGGTGTGCTCGAGTGCGTTCATGTCGAGATGCATGGCGTCCCTGCAATGGTAGGCTTGGAAGACACGCGCCATACCGGAGGGCGTGGCATCTGAAAAATAGCCGTAGACGAGAAACCGTTGGTTTTTCTGTGTAAGCAGACATAAGCCTGCTCGCAAGGTGCGAAGATCTTCCTTCACCGAACCTGACCAATTGCCGCGGCCCCAGTCGTTCACCAGGGCGCCCGGGACGCCGACACCGCGCGCCGGATCGAACTGAATTAATGGCACGCCATTTTGCCGTGCATATCGAATATTTTTGAGCAAAGGGCTGTCGGTAGCTTGCCACGCGCGCAGGTCGACGTACCCATCCTGCATGACGAGGACGGTCGAAAGTCCGGCGTTCAGGCGGCTGAATACGACGCCTTCCTCAATGAAACCGTAATGCGTGCCCTGGTTATGGAGAGCCATCGGTCCGAAGTGGAATGCGCCATGTTCCCGCTTGAAGCCGCCTGCGAAAGTAGCAGCAGTCACTCGGGTATCCCAGACACTGACTATCCCAGTCGGTACCAGCGGGGCCGGATCGTCGATGCCATCAGGCCCTAAAAGTGAGCTGTCTGCGGGAGCCCGCGGTGCACGACTCGACCAGTTCAGTCGCGGATGGTCGGTACCCATGACGAAATGCAGATCGAGATGATCGAGATCAAACGCGACGAGATAGGCGATCGATTTCGCTTCAAGCGTATCTAGTGCGTTGACATGCGGGTCATGATCATCCAGTAAATGGCGACTAATGGCGTCTGGAGTGATGGCGCTTACAAAGGCGTCAGGGGTGCCCAACAGTCGATACCACTGCCCCTCCACCAACTCGGTGGCATCTCCGGCGTGCCGGAGCTCAAGTTGTCGCGCATTCAGGGCCATGCGACTAAACGCCGGTTCGATCTCGGCAGGGGTCGGGGCGCCAGGAGTCGTCAGCCTTGCCGTGGCGCCGCTATTTGGGTGCGGTTGCTCCGTTTCAGCGTAACGGTCGGCGGTCTGTGACTTTGCATAAGCGATCATTTGTTCGCCGCCCCAGACATGATCGCGAAGGTAGTCTGACCATTGCTCAACGGCTGATCGGCGACCGCTCACGAGGTTTCGGAGGTAAATCGAGCCGCGGCATAGCGGTGCTTCCGGTAGGCGCGTGCGGCGTGCGCTTTCCAACGGTGAGCCTGTGCTGGAGTCCCAGATTGGGCACGGCTCGCCGGCGTCGCCGATACGAATCGCGAGGCCAGTCGGCACGCTCGTTGTCAGCGATAAAGTACCCAGCTGTGGCGTGGCATTTTCAAGGTGATAATCGCGTCGTGCCGCGTTTTGGCCCGTATCAACGGATAACAAATACCAGCGGTTGATGGCCGGGTTCAGGTTGGTCAGGGTCGCATGTACGTGATGACCTTCTGTGAGGATTGCTGTCGTACTGGAGGTTCGGAAAGGTTGCAGGTCGATGATAGATAGCCGCTCTGCGACCGGTGCTGCTGCGGCACCAGCTGCAGCTGGTGGCGTCTGTGGACTTGCCGTCGATCGAATGGCCGTTCCAGCCGCTATTCCTAGGAATGCAAACAGTATCGTCTTGGAGAGTTTTTTGGACACGGCGTGCGGCGGAGTCAGAATAGGTGCCGGACAAAATTCAAGATCCCTTTTTTCCAGGGTTCTCGGTGCGTGGTGCCGGTGAGATGCTTCACCTTGCGTCTGTTGGCGACGTACCAATCAAAGTTTCGCGTCAAGGCGTCACGATTGGAGTATCTGGGTTTAAAGCGCAGGCGCACGATCGCCCGTTCGATCGACACCTCGCTGTGTTCAGCGGCAGTCTCGTAAATCCACGGATACAGCGGTGAGAGATGGAGTGCGCGCAGTACCTTTAACGCGGCAACGGCGGGTGCTCGTGGTAGTGGGATGGCGTGTCGGCGGTGTCCAGCCCGATCCAGTACGACCTGAACGTTATCGCGCATGGTGCCAAAGTCGAAGGCAGCAATGTTGTAGGTGTCATCCGCGACATTTGGGGTCGCGTTGGCGCAGAGCCATATGGCGGTACACAGATCTTCCACATCGAGCAATTGGTATCGGTTCGTGCCGCTTCCGATCACTGGGAAGTGGCGACCTTCATAAGCCCATTGGTACAGTATTTCGAATGCGCCGAGTCGTTCGGGACCCACGAACGTCTTTGGGCGCAGAATACTGATGCACATGCCGTTGTTTCGGCTTTGTTGGCAGAGTGTTTCGGCCGCGATCTTCGACTCTCCATACGGACCGACGCCATGCAGGCGGTCCGTTTCCAGCAGTGGCGAATGGTCGGGAACGCCATAGACGGCGGTTGAGGAAATGTAGATAAAGCGACGAACACTTTGACGCGCAGCGTGGTCTAGTAACAAACGAGTTCCATCCACTTCTGTCGTTCGAATCTCATGTTCGGGGGCCAACGGTAGCGCCGCCGCACAATGCACCACGACGTCGACGCCCTGCATGGCGACACGGACGGCCTCGGAATCACGGATGTCACCTCGTAGTGCCTCCACGTCGCTACGTTCGTCGTAATCGAAGTCGGCAATATCCAGGGAACGAACCCGCTGACCGCGTCGAAGTAGCTGTCGGCACAGGTTGATGCCTAGAAAACCCGCGCCTCCGGTCACTAGATACAAAGATGAGTGCAAGATGATTTCCCTGTGTTAGCAGGCAGGCATGCCGTTGGATCCCAACGGTAGGCGCTTGTGGGGTCTCGCGAATTGTGGGAAACCGCGACGGCAGACAATCGGTCGGTAGAGCGACCCCCCGTAAGGGCAGTACGCTGCGGACAAGGTTCCGAGGAGATGCTCGTTGGCGGTGTCGAGGCGTCGGGTTCGAGCCAGTTGCGGTAGGGCTGCCAGTGAGGAATCGCTCACGCGATGCAGGTCGGGTGGAAGGTGCATGACCCCGCCAAGTGACCGCGGGACATGCGATTAACTGCATGATTTAAATCGGGTTGTCGTCCATTGATGCTTTCGTGGTCGGCGTGCCGATTGCCGCGGTAACATGGGACGGTGGGGTGAGCGAATTAGTTGGTAACCGAGGGGTGTGGGCGTATGCGATCGATCTTTCCGGTTCGATGGGCTCGTTCTGGCGCAGCGGCGTTTGTGCTGGTACTCGCGGGCTGCGGTGGCGCGTCAAAAGATCCGGTCCAGCATTCGGGTCCGCCGCCCGGTATGGTGACGGCGGCGCGTGTGGTCAATCCCGACGGGGAGGCCGATAACTGGTTGACGCTCGGCCGCGATCGCGACGGCACGTATTATTCGCCGCTCAAGTCGATCAATGATCACAACGCCACGCAGCTCGGCTTTGCGTGGCAGTACGACCTCGGCGACCACCGCGGTCAGGAAGCCACCCCGATCGTAGTGGACGGTGTGATGTACACCTCGGGCACTTGGGGCTTCGTCTACGCCGTCGACGCTGCCACGGGTCGCGAGCTTTGGAAATATGATCCCCATCCGGATCCGGCGGCTGCCCGAAATCCTTGTTGCGACCTCGTTAATCGTGGTGTCGCGGTATGGGAGGCGCGTGTATATGTCGTGGCGGTTGACGGTCGACTGCACGCGGTCGATGCGCGGACCGGCCAGAAAGTTTGGGATGTCGACACGATCGCCGATCACCATTACCCCTACTCAAGCACAGGCGCTCCGCAGATCGCCGGCAAGGTTATCGTGGTGGGCAACAGTGGTTCTGATATGGGTAAGGGAGGTGTGCGCGGTTATGTGTCAGCTTACGACCTCGCTACCGGAGCCTTGAAGTGGCGCTTCTATACGGTGCCGCCCGCGCCTGGAAAACCGTTGGAGCATCCGGAACTCGAAGCGGCAGCCAAGACTTGGGATGATCATCGCGACGCCAGCTTCCAAGGTGGCGGAACCGCTTGGGACGGCTTTGCGTACGATCCCGACCTCAACCTGGTGTATTTCGGCACCGCGAATTCGGCTCCCTATGACGGACGTCAGGTGGGGCCTAAACCCATGGACCACCTGTATACCGCAAGCATCCTGGCGCTCGACGCTACGAGTGGTCGTATGGCCTGGTATTACCAGACCACACCATATGATCACTGGGACTACGATGCGGTGCAGAAAATGGTGTTCGCGCGTCTGACGATCGGTGGCAAACCGCGCGATGTCCTGATGCAGGCCAACAAGAATGGCTTTTTCTACGTGATCGATCGGAAGTCTGGTGAACTGCTCTCCGCGGAGCCATACGCCACGGTTAACTGGGCTTCACGGGTCGATATGAAGACCGGGAGGCCGGTGCTTTCCGCCGATGGCGACTGGTACAAGCGGCCTCAGAATGTGTTTCCGTCCTGGGCTGGCGCCCATACTTGGATGCCAATGTCGTTCAGTCGGGCGACCGGCCTTGTCTACATACCGACCGTGGACATGCCATCCATCTGGGTGGGTCTCACCGCGAACGGCGGCCGGGTTCACTTCATCGACGGATACTTTACGGCCAATGGCATCATCCCGGACGATGCCTACGACGCGGCCGCGATCAAGGATCTTTATGGCCCGCTGCCAACGCTGGGTGAACTCAAAGCCAAGCGTAAAGGCAAGCTCGTACGGGAAATTCTTCGAGCCTGGGATCCCGTCGCACAAAAGGTCGTGTGGGAGCATGAAACCGCCTCGGGATATCGTGCCTACGACGGTGGAGTTTTGAGTACCGCGGGTAACCTCGTCATTCAAGGTCGTGGCAATGGCGAGTTGTGGATCTATGCTGCGGATACTGGGGCTGTGCTCAAGGTCATTCCGACCGGGAGTCATATCATGGCCGCTCCCATCACCTACGCCGTGAATGGTGTGCAGTACGTCGCCGTGCAGGCGGGTTATGGGGGTACCGGGATCTCGGTGGGTCCGATTCCGGACAGCAGTGCCGCAACGCACTACCTCAATACCAATCGAATTATCGCATTCCGCCTCGATGGTCCGGCCGTACCGACGCCGATGGCGCGTGTCGCCGAGAAGTTCGAGGTGCCACCTGAACAGCATGTGAGCAGCGCCGTGATCCGGGCGGGTGAGGTCAAGTTCGTCGAAGAGTGCTCACGCTGCCATCAGTTTGGGCTCAATGTGACTCCGGACTTGCGCCGGCTCACGGCGGCGCAACATGCGATCTTCAAGGATATCGTCCTGCATGGCGCGGTAGCGCCCACCGGCATGGAGAAATTCGACGATTTGCTGAGTGAAGCGGATGCCGACGCGATTCACGCCTACCTGATCGACGAGGCGTGGAAAGCCTACAAGGCGCAGGAGGCGCCAACGCATCACTAATCGGTCATGAGAAAAAGCCCGCATACGCACCTCGTGCGGGCTTTGAGCAGCGGGTCTGACATCGCGTGACGGCTAGTGGCTGGTGGCGCCACTCGATGGATTCGTCATGAGGCTCGAGACATTCACCGGCTCGAAGTCCGCCAGGGTGAGCTGCGTCAGGCACGCGAGGTCAGCATCGTTCCAACGGGCATCCGGCGTGCCAATCAGGCCACCACTGATGCCGTTGTCCGCCAGGATGATCCCGTAGTTCCTGAAGCCCGTGATGATGATGGCAGCTTGTGGGCTCGAGGTCGCGCAGGCGGGCGTTGCCACGGTCGCTTTCAGTCGATAGATTTCTCCCGCTGGGTTGCTCATTGAGCAGCTTGCCGGCGGGGCCGACTGAGAGAGTAGCGAGCCAATCGCGATGGCGCCGCCGCCCGCCGCAGTGCAGGTGCCGACTCCGGCGGTTTGTGTAGCCGGCCATACCCAGTAGTTCAGCATGTGATTGAGTGTGAACCGGATGGGGTGCTGCACGCTGCCATTGGGAGCCGCCGGCGTGCCACTTCCGATGACCTCATCGGCATTGACCACCAGCGGTGCCACCGGCAGCCCCGCGGCATCCGTCGTGCCGTTACCTTGTGGCGTGAGCGCATTCGAAGTGACATCGCTCCAGAGTGCGTTGCTTGAATCGGTCCAAGGGCCATTCTGGTAGATCCCTTCCCACATTTCATACAGGGCAGGCGCCTTGCCACCGCCTGCCGACACGTAGACGAGGACGTGGCGATCGCCGGTCGAGTTGCTGGTGCCTTCGACGGGTGCATTGGCCGGAATGGGGGCAGCGCTGAAGTAGGACTGATACACCGAGGTGCTGACGGCAACGTTCGGCTGGTTGTAAGGCACCTGAAAAGCGGGGATTCCGTTGGGGAAGGGTGCTGCGCTGGCATTGCCGAAGAACACGTGGATCTTGCTGCCCTGATAGCCGGTGTAAATGGGCGCGGCGGGCGAGGTATCGACCGGGAGTGATGTGGTGGCGGCATCGACTCGGTGATGAAAGATGGAGGTGGACGGAAAGATTTGCGACAGGAAGGCGTTGCTCCCCGCAATAGCAAAAGTGATTTGCACGCTCGCCGTGGCGCTTGCGGAATCGGTGACTACCAGCAGGGGACTATACGTGCCCTGACCGCCGATTTGGGTTCCGGTGATCGCGCCGGTCGCTGGGTCGAGTGACAGTCCTTCCGGCAGTGGCGGATAGTTCGTATTGCTGCTGACCGAGAAAACATAAGGGGGCGTACCGCCGGTGGCGACCAAGTTGCAGCCGACATAGGCGGCGCCCTGTGTCCCGGCAGGGCAGCTTGTGGTGCTGATGGCAAGGCTACCGCCAGAACTTCCGTTTTGAACCGTGACGGTCACTGTGGCCATGACCGAGCCAGCGCCATTGGTCGCCGTTAGTGTATAGGTGGTGGTGCTGGTGGGTGCGACCGTCGTCGATCCACTGGCGTTGTTGGACGTGAAGCCGGTTGGCGAGATGCTGACGGAGGTTGCCCCTGTCGTGGCCCAGCTGAGGGTATCGGACGCTCCGGCGGCGATCACGTTCTGGCTCGCACTGAATGACGTGATGCCGGGTACTGATCCGCCGCCGGATGCTGTGACCGTGGTGGTCAGCGTCGGCGTCGTGGAGCCGGCGCTGTTGGTCGCTGTCAGTGTGTAGGTGGTGGTGCTGGTGGGCGCGACCGTGGTCTGGTCACTGGCCTTGTTGGACGTGAAGCCGGTTGGCGAGATGCTGACGGAGGTTGCCCCGGTCGTGGCCCAACTCAGGGTGGCGCTGGTGCCGCTGGCGATCGATGTTGAGCTGGTGCTGAATGCGCTGATGACGGGTCGGTTGTTACCGCCGGGGGTTTGGACCGATGGCTGAGCGCTGCCGGAGCCGCCACAGGCCACCAGCATGATGCTCGCGGCGAACAGCACCAGGGCGTCGATCAGCCGCCGACTGACGGTCATCGCCAGGGTGTTGGATGAGGAGGACGCGCTGGCGGTGTGGTGTTTCATCGTATGGACTGCTGCTGGGCTGAAAGACTTCGAAAGCTGGGCGTCTCGAGAGGCGCAAACGTCATTCCGTTGGGACGCTACGGGCGGTCAACCACGGCCCCGGACTGGCAGCGATCACGTCGATGTGGACGACTGTTATTGGCAGCCCTACCTTGTCAACATGCTAGCGTTCGATACTCGACTGTTGTGGTATGAATCGCAACATAATTATGTTAAATCATAGACTTAAAATGCTGAACTTGTGATGCCCGTGCCGGTTGGTCATTCGTCCGACGGTGGCGGCTTTTGACAGCGATGCAGACCGGTATCCTCAAGTTAATCCGATGAAGGCGGCCTTATGACGGACTCGAGTGCTCATCAGCGTGTGAGCCGGATCACGATCGCGGCCAAGCTGCGCTGGGCCAACGTCTTGGCGCTGGCTTTTCTGATCGGCCTTGCGGGCTTCATGGTCTGGCAAAAGCGCACTGACCTGCTTGCGGAGCGCGCGCTCAAGACGCGCCATGTCGTCGAGGCGGCGTACGGTGTGTTGGAGCACTACGCCCAGGAAGAGGCCTTGGGCCACATGGAGGGTGGCGAGGCTCGCAAGGCCGCGCTTGCCGTTCTGCATGACATGCGCTACGGCTTGACCGGCGAGGAAAATCGTTACGGCTATTTTTTTGTTCTTGACGATCATCTGCCGTTTCCGACGATGATGATGCACGGCACGCGCGCCGGGCTGGACGGTACGGCGCCGCAAGGGCCCGAGTACGACACGGCCATCAGTGAGCAGTTCGGGTTCTCCGGCGAGTTACGTCGATTGCCGACGCCCGTCAATTTCTGGGCTGAGCTGGTCCGCGTCGCGGACAGCGCCACTGAAGGTTTCGTCACCTACCGATCCTTTCGGCCAAGGGCCGGCGGGGGTGTCGAGGCGGTGGCGACGCCGAAATTGTCCTACGCGAGAAAGTTTGCGCCGTGGGGCTGGGTGGTGTGCTCGGGGCTTTACATCGACGACATCGACACGCTGTTCAAGCGATGGGCGATGGCCTTCGGTGCCATCATTCTTGGCGTCGCGGGGGTCTTGTTCGCAGTATCTCGCAGGATCGCGCGTTCGATTGTTGTGCCCATCTCCGCATCGGCGAAAGTCATGGGTGAGATCGAGGCGAGTGGCGACCTTGGTCGGCGTGTGCCGCTGATGGGCGGCCCTGAAACCGTCGGGATCGCCGTTGCGTTCAATAATATGATCGCAAGCTTCAGTACCGTCGATGAGTTGCGCCGCACCCTGGAGACCAAGGCCAGCGAACTGACCGAATCTCGCGCCGCGTTGCTGGATCAACAGGAGTCCTTGCTCGCGAAGCAGCATGAGCTTCAGGTCCTCGCCGAGGTCGGTCGCGCGGTGAGCGCGTCCCTCAATCTGGACGAGGTGCTCGAGACGATTCTGACCAGCGCGGTGACGTTGGGTAAGGCCACCAACGGCACCCTGTACGAGTACGACGAGACGACAGGAATCTTCAATCCTCGCGCCACTTGCGGGATGACGGATGAGGCGGTGCAGAAGTTACGTGCGATGCATGTCCGTATCGGCGCGGGTTCCGCTGTCGGTATGTGCGCCGAGCGACGGGAGCCGTACCAGATTGAAGACACGCAGAACGACGCCACCTACGCGCTCGGGACAATTCACAAGGGTAGTACTGCCGCCGGTAGCCGCTCGATACTGGCGGTGCCGCTACTGAGGGAGGACCGCATCGTTGGCGGCCTCGTGATCCGCCGGCCAGACCCGGGTGGTTTCGCGTCCTCGTTGGTCAGTGTTCTCCAGACGTTTGCCGGACAGTCGGTGCTCGCGATCCACAACGCACGTCTTTATGCGGATCTCGCCGAGCGCAGCGAGCGCAGTGCCGTGCTGCTGACGGAGTTCAACGCCGTTCTCGATACGATTGATTACGGCATCCTCTTCATGGTGGGCGAGAATCTTCGTGCGCGAATCATGAACCGCGCCTTCAGAACGATGTTTCGCCTGACGTATACCGACGAGGAATTGATGGCGGGACCCACGTTCGCCGATATCGTTCGTGAAAATATACACAGTGGCGTTACGCCGGTGCTGACGGACGTGGAGGCGTTCATCGAGGACCGAGTGACGGCAATTCGCTCTGCAGGAGAGGCGACCTACAACCTGATTCTCGGCGATGGGAGAATCATCCGGTGTCAGACGGTGTTGTTGCCGAACGATGTGCGGATGCTCACCTACTTTGATATCACGGCGCTTGAAGTGGCGCGTGCCAAGGCGGAGGAAGCTACCGAGACGAAGTCGCTGTTTCTCGCAAACATGAGTCACGAGATCAGAACGCCGATGAATGCGGTGATCGGACTCGCCCACCTGGCGCTTAAGACCGAGCTGTCGCCGAAACAGCGCGACTATGTGGCGAAGATCCATTCCGCGGGCAAGAATCTGCTCGGCATCATCAACGATATCCTCGATTTCTCGAAGATCGAGGCCGGAAAGATGGATATCGAATCCATCGACTTTAGCCTTGACGAGGTGTTGAACAACGTCACCACCGTCACGAGCCAAAAGGCGCACGACAAGGGTCTCGAGTTTCTGATCGATGCGCCGGCAACGGTGCCGCAGTATCTGAAGGGTGACCCGTTGAGGCTTGGTCAGGTCATCATCAATCTCGTCAACAATGCCGTCAAATTCACCGAGCGCGGTGAGATTATCGTTGAGGTGCGCCCGCTCCCCAGCGACCGCGAGCAGGTGCGTCTTAGATTTTCGGTCAAAGACACCGGCATGGGCATGACGCCCGAGCAGGTTTCCAAGCTCTTTCAGCCATTCCAGCAGGCGGATACGTCGACCACGCGAAAGCACGGCGGTACCGGGCTTGGCCTGACGATCTCGCAGCGCCTCGTCGAGGCCATGGGCGGTGAAATTGGTCTCGAGAGTACGCCCGGGCTTGGGACCACGTTTTTCTTCACGGTGACCCTGGGTCACGGCCTTGAGGGGGTGGGTAGTCGG
>Ga0164296_1002699_pt1 | contig 17331 bp, 11 predicted proteins | sample GEODES057metaG_FD_113533 | JGI IMG/M metagenome (GOLD analysis project Ga0164296, IMG submission 113533) | Dystrophic lake water microbial communities from Trout Bog Lake, Wisconsin, USA - GEODES057 metaG | ecosystem: Environmental > Aquatic > Freshwater > Lake | place: USA: Trout Bog Lake... | reverse complement strand
GTAGTTAATTAAGCAGAATTTCCACTGCAAACACCTGCCCCGGTGATGGAATTGGTAGACGTGCCGGACTCAAAATCCGGTGCCGCAAGGCGTGGCGGTTCGAGTCCGCCCCGGGGCACCAATTTAGATGGCCTATTGCCCTCTTGATTCCCTCAAAAATTTTATATCTCGTAAGTTTCCGACTCGCTCGACATTGCTTGCTCAACTATTTTCTTTGTGAGGGTAGGTGAGAAGAGTTCAATAAAAGTGAAGACAAAAGAGCGCAGATAGGCGCCTTGCTTTACACCGAGATGAGTGACGTTGTTGCCAAACAAGTGCCCCACTGGAATCACCTTAAGATTGCGATCTCGTTCGGCATCATGCGCCAGCCCCGATACAATTCCAACACCCATACCCGTTTCTACATAGGTTTTAATCACGTCGGCATCAATTGCCTCCAGAACAATATCGGGACTTAAATTGCGCTGGGCGAATGCCGCATCAATTTTGCTGCGTCCAGCAAAAGCTTTGTCATAAGTAATGATCGGATACTTGGCAATTTCTTCTAGGGTAATGCTACCTTGATTAAGAAGCGGGTGGCTTAATGGCACCATGATGACATGCTGCCATTGGTAGCCTGGGAGCGCTAGTACACCGGGTGTATTGGCAATGCCTTCTGTAGCAATAGCAATATCTACACGATCATGAATTAAGAGCTCTGCAATTTGACCGGGGTTACCTTGCTGAATGCTGACTCGAACCTTTGGAAAGCGCTTGGTAAATTCTGTCAGCACTTTCGGCAGAGCGTAGCGCGCTTGAGTGTGGGTGGTGGCAATGACAAAGCTGCCTTGATCTTGGCTGGCAAAGTCTTTACCGACGCGCTTGAGTGTTTCGACTTCATCCAAAATGCGCTCAATCGAAACCAGGATGCGCTTGCCAGGCTCTGTAAGGGAGCGGATGCGCTTGCCGTGACGTCGAAAGACTTCAACTCCGAGCTCATCCTCCAATTCAATAATGGCCTTAGAAACTCCCGGCTGAGAAGTGAAGAGGGCTTTGGCAGCTGTCGTCAGATTAAAGCTTTGTCGTACCGCTTCGCGTACAAAACGAAATTGATGCAGGTTCATATTGATTCCGATCTATATATCTACAGTGATATATAAATTGAATTTTAAATGATTTTTTTGTATTAGCACTCTAAAAACAGTGCGCTCAAGTAATACTCAGAAGAAGGGGCGGGAATAGGATAGATATACCAATTCTTTTCCCTAAACATGTCAAAAACAAAAAATCAAACCAATTAGGTATATGCGCCTTTAAGAGCATATTCTCTTCTCAAGGCACATGTATTAATAGATTATTTCAAGAAGAATCCTATGATCTTAGCGGCGATGCTTATTTTAGCCTCTTGTATTTTGATGTTTAGATCATCGCGATTTAGCAGGGATACTTCATTTTGCGCTTGTCGCTCTGCTAATAGCGCTGACATTTCATATATAAGTTCTTGATTCGATTCTAGTACCGAAGCAATGTGATCCTTTTTAATTTCTAGCAAAATGGCATTGTGTTTTACACGTACATCTGCAGACCGTGGCGCACCTGTTAAAAGTGACATTTCACCCACGCAATCGCCTGGCCATAATGTTGCTACAACTATTGAATTTCCTTTGCCATCTGAGACGCTTACCTCAAGGACTCCTTCGGAGATGAGGTACATGCTATCTGCATTTTCATTTTTCTTAATTAGATGGGTTCCGGCCCCCGCACGTATTACCTCCACATTTCTATTGAGAATTTCAACCTCATCGACGCTCAGAACTTTTAAGATCCCCATTTCACATAAATTGATCAAACGATTTTGAGTAATGAGACTCTCATTTCTTGAGGGTTCACTTTTTCCAATAAAGCTGATATTCAAGGAGGCAGCCTTTAAAAAACGTAAGGCAGTTAACATAATTTCATTGTGAGTTGAGAGGATCTTAAGCTCTGGTTTGCATTCATAAGATAGCTTATAAGTCACTGCACCATCTGCCAAGCCAGTTACTCCGCATGAATAGAAAGGCATATACCTCTCACTATTGGATGTCACCTTCTCTAATGTCAGATTAAATATTTCCACTACTTTATCTGCATATTTTTCTGAGAATAATTCAATATTGATACTGCGACGAGAGCCACGAAACTTTTCCTGTTTACTTAAATTAATATAATCAAGGGTAATAAATTTTTTATTAGAAATAATTCGTTCATAGTCATCTGATATGCGTTTAAGAAGAATTCTCCTGCGGTCCATTTCAATAACTCGGTAGCACTCTCGATGGCCACCTTCTGCGATATCGATATAATTTCCCGTTGTTACCAGGCCATCTATTTGCAACTCAAGGCTTCCCATAAGGTCCTGAAAAAAGTCCTTAAAAATGAGAACTAAGCCAATACCTAAGCCACTTAATGCTGTAATCAGATGCGTGAATTTATTATCATAGAGGAGGATGTAAGCAGCAAACCCAATGATCGCAAAGATTAGTAGTGTCAAAACTTCGACGATTAACTTGGGGATTTTTCTTTCAGTAGAAGCCTTATTAAAGTTAACCGCAAAGCGTTTCATTAACTGATCTAAGGTGATGGCAAGAATAAGAAATTGGGCAATTGCGAGTCCATCAATTAAATTTAATGATTTATTTATTGATAGGTCAGAATTAACCCAGCCCAATGGATGACCAGAGTAGTGAAAAACAACAGCTAGAAATACAAAATTGAGGGTAACGAGCCCCAAGATCCAATTTTTCGATAAAGCACGAACTGATGTTTCTGATTTTTTTGACATAGCGGGTATTGGTTCTTCTATGATGTCTTGCTGTATATTAACCCAATCAATAGTGTCCAACTATCTTCAAAGTAATATCGCCGCATACGATTCAAAAAAGCAATTGTCGATCAATTCATCGGCGTTAGCATTAAGCAAGCCGCTATTTAAAGGTAAAAAATGAGAAAATTTTGAGATAAGCCATCATGAATGATCCAGACCCCATAGATCGATGCCAACAACTCTTAGCAAGATCATTTATAAATTTGAGAGCTGAAGCATCCAAAGAGCAAACGCAAGTTATTGCTAAATTAATTATCCACTCTATGTCTGGCGCCTGGCGTTCTTTTCATACGCCAACTCATATCTTTGAGCTGGCTAGGGATGGGGATAGCATAGAGGTTCTAGCAGCACTGTTTCACGATACTGTCTATGTTCAGGTGGATGAAGGTATTCCCGATTCTATTTTGCAATACATTTCTCCATACATATACGAAGATTTGCAGCTAATATACATTGTCAATAATCTGGAGCTGTTCGAGGATCCGTGTTTCAGATTATGTTTGGTGATTTTTGGCTATCAGTTAGGTCAAGCGCTGCCCTCAATGGGCGGGCAAAATGAATTTCTCAGTGCTTTATTTGCAGCCAAGGCGTTGGAGCATATTTTGCCGACGCAAGCATTGGCGCAAGTATTAGCATGTATTGAGGCAACCATTCCCTTTAGATCTCATGAGCGAGGCGGTTTAACGTGCTCAGAACAGCTATTCGTGCGATTACAAGAAATAAACATCCTATTTAATTTCTCATGGCCAGTTCAGGATGTTGGTTTAATGGTTAAACGTAGTGTACGGCTTAGCAATAGAGATGTTGAAAATTTTTCTAGCGAAAGCCCTGCTTTATTTTTAGAACTCACATGGAGTTTGATTCCAGAATTAAATCATCAGTTAAAGAATTTGGAAATTTATTCTACGAAATACTATGTTTTGGCGCTCCAGAGAATGGAAAGTTTTATGTCCTTGTTATCTCACGATCTCATCTTTAAGCGTTACGATGACGAGCCATCTGAGGTGAAATTCAATGAAATGTTGAGAAAAGCTCAAAAAAATCTAGAGATAGCTCGTCTATATTTGGGGGTCAAGCTTATTCCGCTGGCTTTGAAAGAGGCGTTTTCTTTACCTGACTCCAGCCTGCTAAAGTGCTTGGATCGGTTTTTACCGATAGAAACAAACTATGATTTCCCTAATGAGTCTATTGAGTCAACTGTGTTTGATTTATTAAAGAGAGGATCTGGTTTTGATTCGAATTTTGACCCCAGTAATTCCCTCATAGCCAGATATATCATTGCTGTCGCAGACCTTGAACAGGTAAGACCCCTGATTTCCATGACAAAATCTTTTCTTATCGGAGATATCAGTGCGGAGGACTTTTTAAATGCATTGCCTGGCGATATTTATTCAACCATGAGCGAGGCGTTCGTCCTTTCGTCTTAAAAAAGGACTCCACCATAGATTCTTAATTGTGAAACGCTTCGTTCTATTTGGTAGCCCACCGTTCCGTAAAAAGCACCTTTTGTTGCATTGACTCCTGCGACTAAGCGATAAGTGGATGGGTACACAGAAGGCGGGGTAATGGCTAATTGATTTGAGTTCCAGGTATTAACGAACTCGTAGGCGGCAATGAATGGCTGAAATCCGAGGCGTGTATTGTAAGAAATTTGACCCCCTACTTGCGTCTGGCCTAAGTAGGTGTTGTACGCGGAGTTATATTGACCGGCTCCATTTGTGTAAGAGCCTAATTTATCAATGTAGTAGGTGTAGCTCAGTTTTGGTTGGAATAAAAAGTTGCCTAATTTTGTGTTGTTTGAGACTCCAACAGTGCCAAATAGGCTATTGTAGTTGGTGTTACCACTAACGCCAGCAACGTTAATGTTGGGGTTAGAGCCCCCTACACCAACGCTTGAATTCAAAGTTAAATATTCATTCAGCTGGTACACAGCATATGGTGCGACCGTCAACCCTACAGTTTGATAGGTCCCATTGTTATAAGTTGTTGTTGAGTTTGTATCATTTACTGCAACCGACACTCCACTCGTTAAAATCTCTTCGTAGTTATACTCCACGCCAGCCATTCCGACTACCACAGTACCATTTGAGGTATAGGGTTGAATATTATTTTTGTAGCTACTGACTACCGGTGTAGCCCAAGCGCTCCAGTTGCCAAAATCTCCTGCGGCCAATCCCTCCGCCAAGGCATCTGAATTAGCTTGATCTGGCATCCTGCTTGCGGTTGAGGTAAGCGGTGATTGATTTTGATTGCTTCCAAAGCTATACCGAAATATGCCGGCATTACTAAGTGAGTTAGTGATGACGCTCGATAAACTACTTGCTGTGGTTTGAGAGCCCGCTCTTGCTGCGGTATTGGATGCGGCATTATTATTGGGATTAGATTGGCCTACCGCTGATCCTGCGCATACCAGTAAAAAGCATGGCATAAGGCTTGACCTCAAGCCTTGAAAGGCATTACTTGCTGATGGTTTCTTGGGGCTTGCTTTATACATACTATTTTTATTTTTGCTACGAGGCTTTGTTCTAATTGAACAACTTAGCCAAATATTACCAACATATCCCTTTTATTGGAGGGGTAAGCGATAAAACCTTAATTTAAGGGTTATCGTATTCATTTGATATTGTTTAAGCAACTATTGGATTGCAATAAAGCCCATTTTTCGACCCAATACTCATGATGGTTGAAGTCGGGAAGTGTTTGAATGGTGTCTGATTCATTTGTATTTTTTGACCAATTTTGATAACGACCCAAAGACTCGGTTGGGACTATTTTATCTTTTCCCCCGTAAAAATGGGTTTGGGGGATGGTTCTAAGTTGATCATTGGGATAGGCTGGGTTAAAAGAATCCCTTAAAGGGGTGATGTTTTGATAGAGCGCCCAAATTTCAATATCCAAAGGCGAGGCAATCGTCACCAAGCAGTGAATGTCGAATCTGTGCGCCGCAAGAAGTGCAGCCAAAGCGCCGCCTCCAGAATATCCGATAAGATTCAGTTCAATTGGGGTTTTGGGGTCAATTGCAAGTCTCTCTCTGGCGGATAGGATTAAGTCATCGAGAGCCTGGCTAGATATATTAATGGCATCTTCCCCAAACCTTCCGGATGTCCAAAGGGTTTTAGAGCAGTTTTGAAGCTCAAATGGTGCTAAATACATGCATGGTCTGCCCAAATAGCCCACTAAAACGCTGCTATCAATGCTTGCTAGCTTTGCTCCCATTGGGTCCCCTGGGCTGGGGTCATTTGGAGGAATTTGTCGAGCTTTCCAGGCGGCCCCATCCCCCTCAATGTAGACGTTAATTATTAAAAGAGATGGGCTATTGGGTGCGTTCGTTGTGGGCCGTGTTAAATCTGTTGCCTTAAGAAAAGATCTACTTTTCTTTATTTTCAGATCTTGAATAGGGCCTACCTCCACAAAGCCATTTTCAAGTAGTATTTTGATTGGCTTTAGGTGGGCATCAACGGGCTCATTCGCTTTTGACGAATAAACTGGCAATAAAACAAGGATGCATGCCACTCCAAAAGAGCTCAATATGCTTTTGAAATTGACCTCCTTCAATGCTAACTAAGCTTTAAATATGGGCGGGCTATCTTCCTACAGGGATACGCGGTGCAGTAAGTTGATTCATCAGCGCATCAAATCCACCTGACTGAATAAAGGCTGGGCGATCATGCAAAATTTGTAATGGCTTTTCTCCAGGCAATGGGGTGGTTGGAGCAAACCCAGTTAATTCCTTTTCAACTTCAGCGCTTTCGCCAGAGGCAAGTGTCATTACGGTAGCGCCATCGTAGACATAATCATATGTACCTGCGCGGTCTTTTTGGCCATCCGGAATGACACCAACTTCAATATCGGTTCCCCTGATGCCAATAGTGGCGGTACCAGCCGCATACTTGACGTTATCAGGCTGCCCTTTACCGATTTGCCCTGAGACTGCCCGCATCGTACCAGCCAGTACCGTGGTTTTGGTGGCATCCGTTGCTTGATTGTCGAATTTGAATTCATTAATTTTTATTTTACTTTTAGCTCGAACCAACATCGTAGCGTTATCTTTCATGCGTAACATGACAGAGCAATCGTCGCCGCAACTGATGGTGTCCCCAACTGAGACTGGGTCCTCTTTGGATAGCTTGCGGGTTTGATTGTTGGAAGTGGTTGCAGTGGGGTCGCCACTTAATCGAACAACCTTACCTGCCTCTTGGGCAAAGGTTGGAAGTGCTAGTAGTAAGCCCATTAGTATTACTAGTGATTTGCTGGGCATAAAGTGGGTGCCAGAAATAAGTGACATGAGAATTCTCCAGGAGGAATTTTTTTAGTTTCTTACTTTGTGTCGTATTTAGTAACCCCGTCCCAATCGGGCCCAGGAGGATGCGCTTGCATTAAATTAATTCTTTTTTCATAAACCTCATACAGGAAACAATCTTGCTCTGTATTCCTGAGGATATTCAAAGAGTCTAGCGCTAAATCCCATTCTTGGGAGCGATAGAGTTTGATAAATGCATTCCACTGCGAAATGTGTTGTTTCTCTGTAGTTGATAATGAAGTTTCATAGCCCATAGGTTCGTAAATGGTGATAGGTTCATCTTTGCCTTTTACGCGGACACGATCAATGTCTCTGTATAGTATTCCAGTGGTTGCGGCCTGCGTTACTTCGGAGACGATAATGCCGACACCATATTGTCGTGTAATGCCTTCGAGACGCGAGCCTAGGTTCACCGCATCACCCATAACTGTGTAGGCTTTACGCACTTTTGAGCCCATATCTCCCACAGTCATTTCACCGGTACTCAAACCAAGGCCAACAGCAATTTTGGGCCAGCCACTCTCTTCATAGCTTTTTTTGAGTTCTTGCAATTTTCCTTGCATTGCTAAAGCCGCGCCGACCGCGAGGTTTGCGTGATCGGGGTTTTCAAGTGGAGCACCCCAAAATGCCATGATGGCATCCCCAATATATTTATCTAAAGTTCCGCCTGATTGGCTAATGATTGCGCTCATTTCAGTGAGGTACTCATTCACAAAAGCACTGAGTTGGACTGGAGTAAGTTTTTCAGAGATGGAGGTGAACCCCACAATGTCAGCAAAAAGTACCGTCAGTTCAGCTTTTTTGGAGGCCATGTTGTATTTGAGGGGGTCCTCGGCCATTTTTTCTACTAACTCAGGAGGCACATATTGACCAAATAAGTTTGCCATTTGCCTTTGTTGACGAGACTCAACAAAATAACCGTAAGCCACATTAATCACATACAGTAGAACGATTAATAGCAACTCTGAAGCGATTGGTAGTGCATAGCCACTTTGCCAGATCCACCAGTTCGATAGTGTCGTGCTCAATAAGGCGCCAATTAGAAGAACTAAGCCTGATAGCGCAGAGATTTGGGTGAATAAAATTGAGAGAACCAGCCCGCTAATCAGGAGTAGTAAAAACTGTGCAGCAAGCATCCAAGGGGGCGATGACTTAATAACCCCTTGGTCTGAATCTAACATGCCTGCTAAAAGATTGGCGTGCACTTCTACACCTGGGTACAAGCCACCAGCAGGAGTTGCCCTTAAATCAGCCAATCCCGGAGCATTTGTGCCAATAAATACGATTTTGTCTTTGAGTAACTCTGGTGGGGCGGTCCCGTCATAAACATCACTTAAGGAGATATAGCGAAAACTTTTCTTAGGCCCTCGAAAGGGTACCAAAGCATTGGTGCCCAGCTCGACAGGTATTGATGCTTTCTCAATTGAGATCCCTTCGATGGGCATGATTTCTCCTTTAGGTAAATTCTGACCTGATGGCTCCAGCTTTATGCCTGGTAGCCTATCTGGCAGCACACCCTTGCCTACATAGTCTGGCCTTTGCATGCCCAGGTACATACGATACATTGCCAAGGAAATGCTTTCATAATAATCGTCGTGATATTGGATGAGAAGCGGTACGCGGCGAATCACGCCATCGGGATCAACGGTTGGATTGAAATGACCAGCATAAGGTGCACTATTAACGATCTTTTCAAGATTGGCTCCATAGCCGTTACGCACTGGGAAGTCTTGTTCTCGATTTGCTAGATCCGCCTTTAATAAGGCCGGCTCGGGCAAGGTGCCAATTTCACGCGCATCATCATTAGAGTTGAAATAATAGCCAAGTACCACTGGACGACCATCTAAAGATTTGGCAAATTGACTGTCAAAATCAAGTTGCGGGGCCAATTTTTTTAGACTACGTAAAACATTTTCATTAGCAGGACCATTTTTAATGAGAAGGTTTTGTAAAGTCGAAAGCCCCGAACTTTTATCTGGTTCTGCCCAGATCACATCAAAGCCCAGCAGCTTGATTTGATAGTGTTCAAAAAGAGTATCTACGATTTTAGCCATCCGATTGCGTGCCCAAGGCCAGCGACCAAGCTCTGGATTGGCTAAACTTTTTTCATCTACATCCAGAATGACAATGCGTTCATCAATCCCGCCGGGCATAGATGCTCTGAGGCGGGCATCATAAATCAGATGATCAAGAGGCTGAATAATCCCCAGTTCAAATACACCTGTTAGCTGTAAAGCAAGGAAAAGGGTAAGAGCTAAGCCTAAGAGGACACGAGGAAAACTTTTTTTGAACTTTGTTTTATTGAGGGTGATGAATGGCGGTTTGCTTGACATGTAAATGGGGCGTTTTGAGCTTCATCTGTATTGGAGTCATCATATTGGATAACCCTCAATTTGTCTTAAATGGGTTAGGTTTAATTGATCTACCGCTCCATGTTTGCATCGATTCTAATTGTCATAACAGTCCCTAGAGGTATCTTTATCAATTGCCTCAAGGGTATATCGACTAAGGTTCGCCTTGTGGACAACTAAAAGTAGAGGTAGGGTGATCGTAAAGGTCCTAAAGGGGTAAAGTTTGCTAGGCTTATTTTTTCAGCGCCAAGATCACACCTTTTAGACCGGCAGTGCTAAATGGGGTTGTTTTATCTAGTTTGTAATGATTGGTCTGATTGGTCTGATTGGCGAGAATGCCGAGTTCAAAATCTAAGGCAGAGACAAGTTGATTGAGTTCTTTTTCTGAAACCAAAACTGCTGTTATAACTCCACTACCCGCAATTTCCCATGGCTTAGAGGGTTCGGGGTAGATGGTCTCTTTTGCGGAGATAAGGGAAATTTTTGAGTTTTCACTCAGAAATTTAACCAATTCTTTTAAATTTGCGCCCGTAGCGTTTGGCTGAATAAAGATTGTAAGTCGATACCCTTTGTTTAGCCCTGTTAACCCCAGCGTGATAGCGTAATGACCTGAGGCCTGTTTTTCAGACACTAGCCCAATTGGTGCTTCTGTCGCACTGATTGCTCCAATTCGCCATAAATGAGCATGATTGCTGGGGCTGTTATCGAGGTTTAACTGTTTTGCCGTGTCTAAGCTAATTTTAGTAATGCCTTTGGCTTTCGCCTTGAGCATGAGATCAATAATGCGGCGATCAACCCCCATTTGATCAAAATAGATTGCCAAGGCTTTCATGGACCCTGGATAATCGGCCTCTTTTGCCTCTGGGGCTAGACTTAAACCATTAATGCCAACTATGTCATCAGCATCAATGTAGCGATTTAGGCCGCCAGCAAAAGCCAAAACGCATGCTGAGTAGCATTGTCCATTGATCTCGGTATTTGGTTGGGCTGGCTTGGCCTGACCAATTCGGGTGTTAAACCCGTATTGGCGAATCATTTTGCCCAACTTGATGCCGCTCACCAAATCACCGCTAGTGGAATTTAAGAGAATAGTTGTGCCCCGAGGTAATTTCCTGGTGGCAAGCTGGAAGCTATCAAAGGCTGCGGAATTGATTGCTCCATCATAAGAGAGCATTGGCTCACATTTACTTTCCGCGCAGATTTGCTGAAATACCCAACCGTTTTTTGTAACGAGTTCTTTTGATGGGGTTGTAGTTTCAAGAGCTTCCTTTGGAGAGTCTTGGGCAGAAGCAATATCTTGATTTTGGGATGCTAGGGCAGTTCTAGCCGACATTAAAGCAAGTAGTCCAGCAAAAAAGATGCTCAAAATTAGTTCTAGGTTGGCTTTTTTGCTTCTAAAAATCATAAAACGATTGTAAATGATAAAAATGATACCGGGTAAAAAATGATAAAAATGAAACTACCCAACCACTATTGATGTAGGTTTTGATCTCAAATTTAGCGACTAATTTACCAAATATCTAAGTTTTAGACTTAATTGCAAGCATTGGAAGCACCTTGGCTTCCAGGGACTCGATTTGGTAGGGTTTTTGAAGGATTTCGATGGTCTCAGGTAAGCCACCACGCATTTCAATATCGGCCGGGCTAAGGGCAGTACTTACAATAATTTTTTGCGGTGCGAGATCACTCCCAATAATTGAGTCGATCATTCTAAAGCCATCCATGCCAGGCATATTCAAGTCGGCAATGACTAGATGGGGCATAAATTGGCCAATGAGCACCAATCCTGAGAATCCATTTGCAGCAATGCGTATCTCTATAGGTGCATTTAAATCAGATAGTGCCATTTCAATTAGCCTGCTCTGATCAGGATCATCCTCCACAATCACAACCCTTAATTGTGAGCTTTGATTTGATTGCTTTTCTGTCCCCTCTAAGCGTTTGCGTTCCTCTAGGAGCGCATCAACGGAATTTCGAAGAATTCTGCGGTGCCCCCCGGTGGTTTTCCAGGCGAGCAATACCCCACTTTCAACCCATAGCTGGGCTGTACGTAGGGAGATCCCGAGCATTTGAGCAGCTTCACGAGTCGAAACGTAGGCATTTTCATTGGTCATCTTCTAACAATAACAAAAATTATTCATTATTGTTATTAGATGATTTAATTAAAGAATATTTTTCCACCACTCTTGGAGCTTGTTTGTTTAAACGCTGGTACCAATCTTCTCTTCGTCATCAAATTCTGGTGTGGCTGTTGGCAATTAATTTTTTAGTTTTATTGCTGATGCTGGTTGGAACTTTGGTAATTTCGCAGGGAATCATTGAAAAAAATATTGTGAATCAGCTAGAGAGAGAGCAAGTTATCGAGTCAGAATTGGTAGAGGCTTATCTCAATCGACAAATTGGCGAGTTAGCTGTGTTGGGAGGCTTGCCAAACATCCTGAACGCATTGATTTCACCTACTCAAGCGCCAGCATTATTAGATCGCGTTTTGAAAAGGCATCCCTTAGTGGTTGAGAATCAAAATTCATTTGAATTGGTCAATCACAAATTAGAGCGAATTTATTCGGTAGGAAATTCTGAGCTATGGACGCCGCAATCGCAGATTTTAGTCAGAAGTGCTCTAGACGAACAAACCAGCAGGGCAGCAATAGTTAAAGAGGGTGGAAATTACAATCTCCAGGTAGCTCAGCCAATAGGGTCGACAGGTGTGCTGCTTTTAGATCAATCACTAGATCAATTGATGGCGCAGTTTTTTCAGGGTCGTCATGATGCTGGCGCATGGGAGTTAGCTGATGCTAGTGGCAAAGTGATTGCTAGCTCATCTATATCTCAAACTGATACCAATCTCAATATTATTGGTGGTATCGATCGTAAGTCTGGTGGGGATCATTCTTCGGATACTCAGTCCAATCTGCATAAACCAGCTTGGAGAACCATTAAAGGCTCGTTACGCTTATTGCCCCCGCTTGATGTCCTGCACCTAGAGTTGATTTTGCATGAAAGGTCGGATTGGACCAGCATTATTGGTCTTGAGCTGGTAGTGCCTTTTGTTGCCGTGCTTTTATTGATTTGTTTTTTAGCATTCGCAGTGATTGCCTTAGTTGGTAGAAGCTTGGCTACTCCTTTGGAGCAATTGACTGGTTATGCGCTGGCTGTTCGCCAGACGGGCTTAGTAGATTCAACTGATGCGCTAGGCTTAGTTAAGCTGACTAAAAGATATGATGAGGTAGGGCGTTTAAGTGAGCAATTTTCGCTCATGCTCGAACGACTGCGAGCGGGTTACTTGGGGCTAGAGTATCAAGTGGCAAAGCGAAGCGCGCAACTAGAAACTATTTTTGTCTTATCCCCTGATGGCTTTGTGGAAAGAAATGAAAGTGGCGAGATCTCGTTTGTTAATCCCGCTTTTGAATCCTTAACCGGGATTAAGGCGAATGAGATTTTGCATCAACCCTTCAACTCTTTCTTGCAAAAATTATTCCCTCACGTGAAATCGCTTGCCTATTCTCAATTAGAAAATATTTTTCAAGTGGACGAGCAAATTCGCTACTTACAATTACAGCTTCCATTTGCCAGAACCTTAGCAGTTTTAGTAAAGCCTAATCAGCACAATGGTGCGATTATTTATCTACGGGATATTTCTCAGGAAGCGGAGTTAGAGGAGATGCGTAGTGCCTTTATGTCTACTGCAGCCCATGAGTTACGCACTCCGATTAGTAGCATATTGGGCTACGCCCAGCTCCTTTTGCGACGTCTCAAATCGGATGCCAAGCCAAGCGCACAGACGGTGCAAGAAATGGCGGCAGTGATTGAAAGACAATCTAAAAATATGGCCAACTTAGTGAATGATCTATTGGATCTCTCCAGGCTAGAGCACCAAATTGCTAAAGGTTTTGATTTGTATGAGACTTCATTAGCAGGCTACTTAAGGCCCATCATTAGTCACTTTCAGATGCCAGGTGATGTGCGCAGTATCGTGATGCACGTAGACGACCACCTGCCTGATGTACGCCTGCATCCAGAGAGCTTTAAGCGCTTGATCGTTAACTTGCTAAGTAATGCTTATAAGTATTCGCCCGCTGGTAGCCCAATCAAAATCCACACCTTCATCAAACGCCTTGAGGATCAGGAGTATGTTGGTATTGCCATTGAAGATTTTGGTTATGGCATTAGTGAGGAAGATTTAGAGCATGTTTTTGAGCGCTTTTATCGTAGCGCCTCAATTGAGGAAATATCTGGAACAGGCTTGGGCCTGTCTATTGCCAAAGAAATCATGCAGGCGCATGGAGGTAGCATAGACATTCAGAGTTCACTTGGCGTTGGCACCACCGTTACCTTGCTCTTTCCAATTGTTCGTGCGCGTAGTCCTAGGATCAGCGCTTAGATTGAGATACCGTTGCTCCGCTTTACGCTAAGAGTGATAGGTCCGGTTTCTCATGGAGTGATTTAGCAAGCTTAATCAGGCAGTACTTACCGCGTGCATCGGTCTCCTTGAAGGATTTGATTAAAAAAGCCTCCAGGGGGTCTAATACAACCCCGCGGACTTTTCTATCATCATTCCTGTTATCGCTTGGGCTGTCATCAAACTCTTTTTGAGTGACAAAAGCCAAATCTAATTGAAGCCATTCGACTAATATTTGCAACTTTTCTATTTCCGGGATGGAGATGCTTCGCATCCAGCGCCTGGCCGTTTCTTGTGAGATGGGCGCAATCTCCTTAGCGCGCAAATTAAAGTCACGGCTAACGACTGAAGCACTTGGCATTCTCCCGTAGTATTCGATAAGTTTGCGTGAGAACTCCTTAGAGAATGCTAGTTTCATATAATCCTGAAAATGAAAAAGGTATGCGTTAAATATTGCAATGCAAAATATTACAAAAACTGTTGATAAATCTATCAAATTACAATTGATTTTATATAAAAAAGGTGGAGTGTGTGTATTTCGTTGCTAAGATTCGAAATAGTGGAGCTTCATGGGTAAATTACACGTCTAAGTTGTAATTTAATGGAGAAGATACACTTTGAATATGTTGCAAATAGGGCTTATTTTTTAGCGATTTATAGAAAATCCCTTTACTAAAAATCATGTATTTTATTGAAATAAAAATGACTTATTTGTAACTAATTTATATATAAATTTTTTAATTATTTATATATAAATTCATTTATTTGGATATTAATATATATTCAATTTATTATTATTTTATAAATAGTTACCATTTCCAAAAAATTGAGTTTTAGGGCTCTTTTAGTGCGGTTTCTTTGGTAAAATAGCACTTGACACCCCTTAAAAAGTTGACTTTCGTAAAGCTCAATTTCTCTTGGCAAGTTAATCTGAAAAAAATGATAGTTGGGTTTATATCGTATTTATCATTTATTGCAATCTTAACGAGGGGATATTTAAGCTGTATTTGGTTATCTCCACATCCGGTGTGGAGGAGGGCTTTTTTTTTTTGGTATTCTAAGCAAGTGAAAATTTGTTCTCTCGATTTCTTACTTGTCTAAAAAAACCAAGACCCCTTCTAAGCGACTGGTAAAGGTGCCTGCACCTAAGAAAACCAGTGCTCGCCTAGCTGGCTTGGCTAAGGCCGTGCACACCTTTGGTCAGTCCATTGACCCGAATGTGATGCAGTGGATTGCTGGAATGGTGTTTGGTCTGGCTATCCAGGCCCAAAATGCCCACGCTGCAGAGGAAGATCCTGCCCAACTGCACTCATCTGGCGCTGACGGAGAGTTTGTCAGCCCGCAGGACTTGGCGCTAGAGGGTAGGGGGGGTGCATTTGACCCTGATGCCCCGGGTCAGGTTGCGGTGTCGGTTAAGCACGGTTCTCACACCTACCAGCTACTGCGCCAACTAGCCACGATGCCTATCGACGATGCGATCGAGAGGTTGGCAGAGTTAAAGCAACATTTTGCAAATTGGTACGAGGAGCATCCGCAATTGGAGGTGCTTGCTGATAGCTCAAATGAATCCAATGCGGCCGATGTCGCTGGTGCGAGCGATCAGGCCATTACTGAGGCAGTCGAAAAGGCTTCCCAAGCATTTACCGGCAGCTCTAGTCTTGGTGACTCTAAGTTTGCTAGCACGCCCCCTGATACCTCTGAGGGAGCGGCCCCGGTTTCTTATGAAGATATTCAGCTGCAGTTTGCCAACGAAGGGCAGGGGGGCTCGGATTTAAATAACCAGGTTGCTTCCATTGACCTTGGTCAGGACTCTGGTGATTCTGATACCTACAATATTCCACTTGCAGGCCTGTCATCATTGGGGGGCGGCGGAATTGGGGCTGCTGCACTTGCATCTGGTGCTAGTGCTGGTGCCGAGGCCGCTGGTGCGGGCTCAACCGGTTTTGGAGCCCTGGCAGGCTTAGCGGTTGACGGTTATGTTGATGGGGCTAAGGTTCAATTCCAGATTTACGACACAGCCAGCGGCAACTGGGTTGACGTAGCCGGAGCCACCACTACAACGAGTGGCGGTAGTTATACCTTCTCGACCTCAAACCAGACGATTCTCAATGCCTTTAATGGACATCAGGTACGCGCGGTAATCAGCGGCGGTACCGATATGCTGACGGGCAAACAACTGTCCGGCGAGATGATTGGTGCAGCATCAGTTGCTACTTCAGTAACAGATGCCAGCGCTCATGTCATGATGGTTACGCCGCTCACTACCATCGTTTCATTTTTAAGTACTAGTAGCGATCCAAATGCAGCTGCCGCCTTCTTGGCGCACTTAGGACTACCACTATCCTTAAGCCTATCAACTTTTGATCCGTTTGCAGCAATGAAGGATCCTGCAACTGCGAGTTTGGGTCAGCAGTTGTTTACAACTCAGCAAACCCTCTTTACGATAGTAGAGGCTCTTAGCTCAGTTGCCGGTGGAGGTGGGGCGCAAAGCTTGGCTTCACTTGGTTCTGCAATCAGTGCAATTGCATCTGCAGTGTCCAGTTCAAGTGGTAATTGGCAGACAGACAGCGCTGCAATTACTCAGGCTGCTGTCAACTCAGTCGTAGCATCTCTGATTGCCTCAGGTAAGGCTGTAGACCCTAGTCTGGCTGCAACCTTAACCGCTTCATTAAATGCAGTGAATGCCTCAATTGCTACTGCGTATGCCAATCTGGCAAGCGCCTTGCAAAATCCCAACAGTCCAGCTTCGATTGCACTTCTAGCAAACGCTCAGGCTGCAGCCGGACTATCCCAAACAGGACTTCTCACTAGCATTGCAAATGCAGTGTCTTCAGGAAGCGCCTCTAGCTTAAGTGCCAGCTATTCAAGTATTGCTGCAATTAATGCAGCTGTTGCCAGTGCCGCTTCTGAGCTTATTTCTGTTGAAGTCGCTTCTGTGACCGGTTCGCTAGTGAATCAAACCGTTCAACAATTATTAGCACTCCCTAACATCTCGAGCTATACGCAAATCACTATTGTTGATTCCACCGCTAATGTACAGAATGCCTTAGCAGCGCTCAATGGAATAGGTAACATCGTCAACATTACCCTAAATGACGCCAGCATCACAAGTCATCCATCTATCAGTCTTAATGTTGCTCAATGGACTAATGTTTATTCTGCGCTGATAGGAAAAATAAGTAATATTGGAAACGCAAACGTCACTATCACTGGAGTCAACCCGCTTACTGACAATCTTCTGAATTTGGCAGCTAACAGCAATATCTCCCAGATTACTCTTGCATCAAACTCGCTCACAGAGGCGCAGTATTTAACCCAAGGTCTAGCAGCTAAATTAACCAATACTGGCCTGACTTTGACCAATGTTGCAGTTGCTGATGCGGCCAATTACACCAGCAATGTACAGGTTGCTTCTTTAGCGGTCACCGGCGCTACTGCT
>Ga0164296_1002698_pt1 | contig 17332 bp, 9 predicted proteins | sample GEODES057metaG_FD_113533 | JGI IMG/M metagenome (GOLD analysis project Ga0164296, IMG submission 113533) | Dystrophic lake water microbial communities from Trout Bog Lake, Wisconsin, USA - GEODES057 metaG | ecosystem: Environmental > Aquatic > Freshwater > Lake | place: USA: Trout Bog Lake... | reverse complement strand
CCGGACACCGTGAGCGCGCCGGTAGTGGCCGACCCCGACTGTTGCGGGTTGAAGATGGTGACGTTGCCAAACTGGACCGTGCTTCCGGCGACGGAAAGATTGCCTCCCATGAAGGTATTACCCGTAATATAAGTGTTGCCGCCGATGCCGACCCCTCCACTCACCGTGAGGGCACCCGTGGTGGCCGACCCCGACTGTTGGGCGTTGAAGATAGTGACGTTACCGAACTTGACGGTGCTACCTATCACGGACAAGTTGCCTGCCATGAAAGTGTTACCCGTAATATAAGTATTGCCACCGATACCGACCCCTCCGGTCACCGTGAGCGCTCCGGTAGTGGCCGACCCCGACTGTTGAGGATTGAAAATGGTCACATTACCAAACTGGACGGTACTTCCAGCGACGGACAAGTTACCTCCCATAAACGTGTTACCGGTGATGTAGGTGTTACCTCCGATGCCGACTCCTCCACTCACCGTGAAGGCACCGGTCGTGGCTGACCCAGCCTGTTGAGAACTTAAAATCGTGACATTGCCAATATGAATAGTGTTTCCGATAGTAACCAAATTACCACCAATAAAAGTGTTGCCGGTAATGTAAGTGTTACCTCCAATACCCAGACCACCAACTACTGTGAAAGCACCCGTCGTGGCCGATCCAGACTGTTGTGATGAATTTACTACATTGGTCACGGTACTTCCCACGGTATTCAAATTCAATAGTCCACCAATGTATGTATTTTGTGCGATACCAACACCACCTACCACCGCAAGAGCACCGCTCGAAGTACTGGTGGACTGTTGCGTAGAATTGATGGTATTGGTTACCGTGCTGCCCGAATTGTTGAGGTTCAACAGACCACCAATGTACGTATTTTTTGCGATACCAACACCACCCACCACCGCAAGAGCACCGCTCGAAATACTAGTGGATTCTTGGGTGGAATTGATGGTATTAGTTACCGTGCTGCCCGAATTGTTGAGGTTCAACAAACCACCAATGTACGTATTTTTTGCGATACCAACCCCACCTACCACCGCAAGAGCACCGCTCGAAATACTAGTGGATTCTTGGGTGGAATTGATGGTATTAGTTACCGTGCTGCCCGAATTGTTGAGGTTCAATAGTCCACCGATGTACGTATTTTGACCAATTCCTACACCTCCTGTAACTGTCACCGCACCTGTCGTTGTACTTGTGGATTGTTGGGTAGAATTAAACGTATTTGTAAAGGTTGTGCCGACAGCATTGACATTCAGTACACCACCAATGTTTGTATTTTGGGCGATTCCAACTCCTCCTCCTACGATAAGTGCTCCCGTATTGGCACTGGTAGATGGTGTCGAATTGTTCATAAAGGTTGCACCGTTCGTAGTGGTATTTCCTACGACATTTAAAAAGTTTATGTAGGCGTTTCCGCCGACAGAGAACCCCGCATTTATCTGTACTGCTCCACTACCTACTTTGTATGCGTCGGTCGGATTCGTGAAATATTCGAATCCCGTATTCGTAGTATCAGTATTGATAGTCAATTTTTGACTCAAGATTAAATTACCTTGTACATACAAGTTGCCAGCAACTGTTCCGGTAGTAACAAACAAATTACCATCAATTGAAGCACCACCAAGTATACGTACTGCGCCGTTGGTCATGTTGGTCGCATCGAGAGGGTTGTTGAAATATGTGATCGTGTTGTTGGCAAAGGTTGCGCTAGGCCCGTTGAAATTCGCACTATTTGTCACCGTTAATTGACCGCCAATATTGGTATCTTTGAGTATGCCCACGCCGCCTTGTACCGTAAGGGCGCCGTTGTTGTAGTTTGTGGATGTAGTTGGATCGGTGATAGCCGTATTTCCCGAAATTGTCGAAGGTAAACTCACGAATAATCCGCCACTTATATAGGTATTACCACGTACGTTGGTATTTCCCCCAATATAGGTGTTACCGAAAACACCCAGTCCCCCGGATACAACCAATGCTCCCGTGGCAGGCGATACGGATGGAAGAGATGTTTGAATGAATCCCGTGCCGATAAGCACGTTTCCGGTAAGAATACTGTTACCAGTTACCAAAAGATTACCACCTATAAAGGTATTACCTGTGATATAGGTGTTGCCCCCGATGCCGACGCCTCCGGACACCGTGAGAGCACCGGTGGTGGCCGACCCCGACTGTTGAGGGTTGAAAATGGTGACGTTACCAAACTGGACGGTGCTTCCGGTCACGGAAAGGTTGCCTCCCATAAACGTGTTGCCGCTGATGTAGGCGTTACCCCCGATCCCAACCCCTCCACTCACGGTGAGGGCACCGGTAGTAGCTGACCCCGACTGTTGGGGGTTGAAGATGGTGACATTACCAAACTGGACGGTGCTTCCGGCCACGGAAAGATTGCCTCCCATGAAAGTATTGCCGCTGATGTAGGTGTTGCCGCCGATGCCGACCCCTCCACTCACGGTGAGGGCACCGGTCGTGGCCGACCCCGACTGCTGTGGGTTGAAGATAGTGACATTACCAAACTGGACGGTGCTTCCGGCCACAGAAAGGTTGCCCCCCATGAAAGTGTTTCCGCTGATGTAGGTGTTACCGCCGATCCCGACGCCTCCGGACACTGTCAGCGCGCCGGTCGTGGCCGACCCCGACTGTTGGGGGTTGAAGATCGTGACGTTGCCAAACTGGACGGTGCTTCCGGCCACAGAAAGGTTTCCTCCCATGAAAGTGTTGCCGGTGATGTAGGTGTTGCCCCCGATGCCAACGCCTCCGGACACCGTGAAAGCACCGGTCGTGGCCGACCCCGACTGTTGCGGGTTGAAGATCGTGACGTTGCCAAACTGGACCGTGCTTCCGGCCACGGAAAGATTGCCTCCGATAAACGTGTTGCCGGTAATGTAGGTATTACCTCCGATGCCGACGCCTCCGGTCACGATGAAGGCACCTGTCGTGGCCGACCCCGACTGTTGAGGGTTGAAAATAGTACCAGTACCAATCTGGACAGTGTTTCCGATAATGTAGACGTTGCCACCGATGCCGACCCCTCCGGTCACTGTGAGTGCGCCCGTGGTGGGTGATACCGACTGTTGAGGGTTGAAGATGGTGACGTTGCCAAACTGGACCGTGCTTCCGGCCACGGAAAGGTTGCCTCCCATGAAAGTATTGCCGGTGATGTAGGTGTTACCCCCGATACCGACCCCTCCACTCACCGTGAGAGCGCCGGTCGTGGCCGACCCGGACTGTTGGGAGTTGAAGATAGTGACGTTGCCAAATTTGACCGTACTTCCTGCGACGGACAAGTTGCCTCCCATGAAAGTATTTCCGGTGATGTAGGTGTTGCCCCCGATGCCAACGCCTCCGGACACCGTGAAAGCACCGGTCGTGGCCGACCCCGACTGTTGGGGGTTGAAGATGGTCACATTACCAAACTGAACGGTACTTCCGGCCACGGAAAGATTGCCTCCCATGAAAGTGTTGCCGGTAATGTAGGTATTACCTCCGATGCCGACGCCTCCGGACACTGTCAGCGCGCCTGTCGTGGCCGACCCCGACTGTTGGGGGTTGAAAATCGTCACATTACCAAACTGGACCGTGCTTCCAGCCACAGAAAGGTTGCCTCCCATGAACGTGTTGCCGCTGATGTAGGTGTTACCCCCGATCCCGACCCCTCCACTCACCGTGAGCGCGCCTGTCGTGGCCGACCCCGACTGTTGAGGATTGAAGATGGTGACGTTGCCAAACTGGACCGTGCTTCCGGCCACGGAAAGGTTGCCTCCCATGAAAGTATTGCCGGTGATGTAAGTGTTACCCCCGATACCTACTCCTCCAGACACCGTGAGGGCACCCGTGGTGGCCGATCCCGACTGTTGGGGGTTGAAGATGGTGACGTTGCCAAACTGGACGGTGCTTCCGGCCACAGAAAGGTTGCCTCCCATGAACGTGTTGCCGCTGATGTAGGTGTTACCCCCGATCCCGACCCCTCCACTCACGGTGAGGGCACCCGTGGTGGCCGACCCCGACTGTTGGGGGTTGAAAATCGTCACGTTGCCAAACTGAACGGTGCTTCCGGTCACGGACAAGTTCCCTCCCATGAAGGTATTCCCTGTAATGTAGGTGTTGCCGCCGATACCGACGCCTCCGGACACTGTCAGCGCGCCGGTCGTGGCCGACCCGGACTGTTGAGGGTTGAAGATGGTCACATTACCAAACTGGACGGTGCTTCCAGCGACGGACAAGTTGCCTCCCATGAACGTGTTGCCGCTGATGTAGGTGTTACCCCCGATCCCGACCCCTCCACTCACCGTGAGGGCGCCTGTCGTGGCCGACCCCGACTGTTGAGGATTGAAAATAGTCACATTACCAAACTGGACGGTACTTCCCGCGACGGACAAGTTTCCTCCCATGAAAGTATTACCGGTGATGTAGGTGTTGCCGCCGATGCCGACGCCTCCAGACACCGTGAGGGCACCCGTGGTGGCCGATCCCGACTGTTGGGGGTTGAAGATGGTGACGTTGCCAAACTGGACGGTGCTTCCGGCCACAGAAAGGTTGCCTCCCATGAAAGTGTTGCCGCTGATGTAGGTGTTGCCGCCGATCCCGACCCCTCCACTCACGGTGAGGGCACCCGTGGTGGCCGACCCCGACTGTTGAGGGTTGAATATGGTCACATTACCAAACTGAACGGTACTTCCGGCGACGGAAAGGTTACCTCCCATGAAGGTATTCCCTGTAATGTAGGTGTTACCCCCGATCCCGACCCCTCCACTCACCGTGAGCGCGCCGGTCGTGGCCGACCCCGACTGTTGGGCATTGAAGATGGTCACATTACCAAACTGGACGGTGCTTCCTGCGACGGACAAGTTGCCTCCCATGAACGTGTTGCCGCTGATGTAGGTGTTACCGCCGATCCCGACCCCTCCACTCACTGTGAGGGCACCCGTGGTGGCCGACCCCGACTGTTGGGGATTGAAAATCGTGACATTCCCAAACTGGACGGTGCTTCCGGCGACGGACAAGTTGCCTCCCATGAAAGTATTACCCGTGATATACGTGTTACCCCCGATCCCGACCCCGCCACTTACCGTAAGTGCACCGGTGGTAGCTGACCCCGACTGTTGAGGGTTGAAAATGGTCACATTACCAAACTGGACCGTACTTCCTGCGACGGACAAGTTGCCTCCCATGAAAGTGTTGCCGCTGATGTAGGTGTTGCCCCCGATGCCGACCCCTCCAGTCACTGTCAGCGCACCGGTCGTGGCTGACCCCGACTGTTGGGGGTTGAAGATCGTGACGTTGCCAAACTGGACAGTGTTACCGAGGACCCAGAGATTACCTCGTATAAATGTGTTGCCGGTAATATACGTGTTGCCCCCGATACCGACCCCTCCACTCACCGTAAGAGCACCGGTGGTGGCCGATCCCGACTGTTGGGGGTTGAAAATCGTCACATTGCCAAACTGGACCGTACTTCCGGCGACGGACAAGTTGCCTCCCATGAACGTGTTGCCGGTGATATACGTGTTGCCCCCGATACCGACCCCTCCGGTCACTGTCAGCGCGCCAGTAGTGGCCGACCCCGACTGCTGGGGATTGAAAATCGTGACATTCCCAAACTGGACGGTGCTTCCGGCCACAGAAAGATTGCCTCCCATGAAAGTGTTGCCGCTGATATAAGTGTTGCCTCCGATCCCGACCCCTCCGGTCACGGTCAAGGCGCCCGTGGTGGGGGACCCCGACTGTTGGGGGTTGAAAATGGTCACATTGCCATACTGAACCGTGTTACCGAGAACCCAGAGGTTACCACCGATGAACGTATTACCCGTAATGTACGTATTGCCCCCTATGCCGACCCCTCCACTCACGGTCAAGGCGCCCGTGGTGGGGGATCCCGACTGCTGGGGGTTGAAAATGGTGACATTGCCGTACTGAACCGTGTTACCGAGAACCCAAAGGTTACCCCCGACGAAGGTGTTACCCGTAATATAGGTGTTTCCGCCAATACCGACGCCGCCACTGACGGTCAAGGCGCCCGTGGTGGGGGACCCGGACTGCTGGGGGTTGAAAATAGTAACATTACCAAACTGGACGGTATTACCGAGGACCCATAGATTGCCTCCCACAAATGTGTTGCCTAATATATAAGTATTCCCTCCGATCCCGACCCCACCCATTACTACCAAGGTACCTGTACTGTTTGATCCGGATTGTTCCGGACTCATCATCACTACATTACCGTACTGGGTAGTATTTGTTAAAACCACTAAATTACTACCTATATTCACGTTACCACCAATGCCCACACCATTGTATACTACTAGTGCTCCTGTAGATGGTGAAGTAGATGGATAATTACCACTTACAACCATATTTCCGTAGTCTGTAATTTTATTACTGGTAATTAGGTTACCATAAACCGTAATGTTTCCGGTTACTTGTATATCTCCATTCGTAACATTCATTCCACCATTCCTCAATATAACGTTACCAGAGATGTCCAAAAAATTATTGACATAACTCTGTCTGAGTGTATTAGAACTTGTTACAAATTGTAACCAATCGTTGTTCATTATTATTATATAAATATATTATTGGTTATATAATAAACTTATAGTTTATTGCCGGGAATTCGAGATACTAAAACTGGTGGATACACCCGTACATGTTCAGACTACCCAAGATCGACAAATTTCCGCAAATATCTAATACATTGTTGTTTGGCATGTCAAACAAACCGGGCATGTATACATAGAAAAGTTTGGTCCTACCAATAGAAACATTCGGAATATAATTATAGGGCGCACTCGATAAAATCATGGTACCTTTACTTGCCATACCAATAGACAACAGATTGTTATTTTTGTCCAAAATACGGTCGGCCATTCCTGAACTGTTTAATAAATCGTAAGACAACGGATTCCAGGTTTGGCATGTATTGTTGGTATACAATATATTACCTGTATTTCCGACGGCGATCGCACTTGTCGAATCTATCGTACGTACCGAATTGAAAGTTTGGGTGACCGGGATATCTGTCCAATATTGTCCACCAGTAGTTGTATATGAAATAATATTAACACCTACCGCAACCGCAAAATACGAGTCGTACACACTGATACTTTTATAGCTTGACCCGGTAACAGTGGAAGTATATGTATAAGGGGTTGTGCCGGGAGTAACGTTGGTATTCGCGTTTCCGGGTGAAGTGTTCGTTGTACCCGTGGGGGTCGGTAGTGTAGAAACCTGGTAAGATACAATGTTATTTTGTGAAGCAACGCAAAATAGATTGGCCGATGCGTCCGAAATAACGACGGTACCACTTATTCCAGTAGAAACAAACAGGGGATAAATTTGATACAATGGATACGGTTGGGAAGGTGAGGGCGGGGTATAGTTGGGAGGTGCCATGGCGGTCATGGGAAGATCAAAATAGAAAAAATAGCCCGAGTAAGAAATAAAACCACGTTGGTAACCTGTGCCGTCGTTCTTATCTATAACTGTTACAGAGGTTAGATTCGCAGAACTCACATTATTTATGTTGTAGCCAAATATGGTTCCCCAGGTTGCGCCACCATCAATAGAAAATAGCGTTTTTCCCTGATTACCACTTATCATGGCGCATTTGTTGTCGTATACCGTCACACCGTTGAAAGCAAGATTTTGTGTTGTATCCGCAATCGAACTTGGTAACGGGGTAAAAACCCAGTTTTGGCCACCATTATTGCTGATCCATAAAATTGTCTGGTACACGTTGGGAGATGTGGATGTCAACAAGGACGGACCTGCCGCCACGACAAAACTGTTGTAATATTTGGGGTTTTTCGGGGCGTTGATGTTATTTATTTGGATATTTGGTTGAATTGCCGTGGCGATTTCTGTATTGGTAATGATGACGGGTCCGTTCATGTCTACCACATATTTTTCCGTTGTCGGAGCAAACGTGTTGAACCCAGTCGTGGTTCGGCATTTTACCAAATTGTTTCCAGACACGATCATTTGGCTTGGGGTAAAATTTTGTGAAATGTCCAATACACCAAACACCGCCATGTTTCTTGATAGATCGACGGGATAAGCACCACCGCCAATACCGGCACCCTGTTTTTTAGGGTTCACAATGTTCAAAAATGTATTGGAAGATGCGTCGTTGGATACAAGGGTTAGGGCGTTTCCGGTTCGGATGGAGGGCGAATTGTAGGTAGTATAAAAAAAGGTCCCCGTCGGAATATCGTGTATAAGCATTGGTTCGGTCAAGAGTTGGGAGGTAGTGATGGTATTACCCACGACCAAGTTGCTGGTAACACTGATGTATTTTTTCGCATTGAGTTCCAGTATTCCTCCGTAATGGTAATTGATACTGGCATCGGCCACATAATTACTGTCTCCTACGGTGATGTTATTGTTGGTGTTCGGAATACCCGTTTCACCGTAAAACTCAATATAGGAACCGCAGGGATCGGTTAAAAATACGATTCCGTTGTTCGCGGCATTTCTTGCCAAAATGTTTTTGTTGATGGTTTTGCTGGTTTTAACGCTGAGGGATTCTTGTCGGTTACTGGAAATATCCAGAGTGGCCAGGGGATTTGAATTGTTCAATCCGACCATCTGGTTGCTTCCTTTCAAATAAACATCACAATTTTGGTCCAAATAAACGGTTCCGTCAACACGTAAATCGCCCAATATGTTGGCACTTACATCTACATACAAGTTGTTAATATTTGCAGTATTTGTTACTGTTAAATTTTTAGTGTTGGTCATTCGGTCCACAGTAATATCACCATGTTGGTACGTGTTACCAAACACTTCTAGATCACCCTGAATTGTAACGACAGTCAAAAACGCACCTCTCACCGTAAATGTATCTGTGACAATGTTATTCACGGTAATATTATTGAAATCTGCGAGATTTTTCAGACCGCCATATTTTTTCCAAGACATGTTACAGATGAATAATTATATAATACGCAGATTTTTAATTTTGAAGAACCTCGAGTTTCATCGCATTACTTGCGGTTCTTTCGGGTATATTTTTTGTTATGAGACTTTTCACAAAATTTTTTGATGGGGGGGACCTCTTGTAAAATGTGTTCGACGATTTCTTGGTAAAACGATCGGAATTTTTTTTTCTGGGTTCTCATTTGTTCGATCGAGAACCATTTTATTTCTATTTTTTCAAACAATTTGGTCGCTTTCAATTCTTGGTGGTCCATTTTTTTCCACAGAAAATGGTGGTTTTGGTTGTAATATTTGGGCAAGTTCTCGTCGTACGGATAATATATCACATGTACATGATATGTGTTGTTGTGGTTGATGTGGTAATGACCACCGTGTTTTTTTATATGTTGCTGTAATTCTTTCGCATTCCCTAGAAATCCGGTCAATTCTTCCGCACCTTCCCGAAGCGCGGTGGCAAATATACTCTCTCCGGGTTCGGTTCCTCCGCCGAAATCGGACCATCCGGGGGTCTCTTCTAGATTGGCCTCTTTACCAAATAAAAAAAGCAATTTGTTGTTATGAATCGTTACCGGTAAAATACTGGATCCGACCATGGCGTTTTTGTTTTATATTATTCTTAGATTTTAAGTGTGAGATTGTGGTTCGTAATTTTGAGGGGGGTAGGGGTTATTGATCGACACTATGATAAAATTCCGTGACTTTGGGGTTGGCTTTGATTCGGTGAGGATAAAAACTGGACAAATACAGGCCTTCCAAGCTTTTGATACGTGAAAGTGCCACATAGGTTTGTCCATATTCAAAAATGGCTTGTCCGATGTCTATTTGGGCCATATCCAAGGTGGCGCCTTGGATTTTATGGATCGTCAGCGCCCAGGCCAAACAGAGAGGGTACTGTGCGATAGTCAAACACGGGTATTCGTCACACTGAATATAATGACATCCGATCACCCTTTCAATACCGTTGGTAAATTTCACTTTGGGAAGTCGGTTTTCTCCTATAAAATCCACGATCATTCCCTGGCTTCCGTTACAAATGCCGTTTTCCATGTCAATGTTGGCCGTACACATTACCGCAGATCCCTTTTTAAGTTCCAATTTTTGGGGTAGTGTGTTGTTGTGGATGAGCTGTTCTAATTCAAATTCTTTTTCCGCAAAACTCATGCGATTACATTTTTCTAAAACGAGCGGATCAATCGCTTTGCCGGTATCAATATATATCGTACAGTTGCGGTTGACGGACATGGTAAAGGTCTCTAAGGGTTCTTCTATTTTTTCAAACATTATTTTATTGATGTAATCCGCTTTACTGCGAACCGGGAACAGTTTAGTTAATACACAATTATTGTGGTCTTCCTCTTTGTATTCACGCTTGATGTATCCTTGAAGAATTTCAATGTTTTTATCGGAAATGTTCCCCTGACGCACTTCTGCGAGAATTTCAATGTAAGTAGGATCGTTTTGTCTGAAAATCGTTTTCAACATCACATGGTTTTGTTTGGGGAAAATTTGAAACCAATCCGGATGTTCAAAGCAAAATTGAGCGGTTTCCGGGTCGAGGTTGTCGCCAATCGGACCGAGTTGATAAAAATCTCCACTAAACACGAGTTGTATTCCGCCAAAAGGTCGGGGGTTTTTGCGGATAATTTTTCCAAGTTCATTCAATAATCGAAAGATTTTTAAAGACATCATCGACACTTCGTCTATGATGAGTATTTGAACACTTCGCCACTCTTTTATGATACAACGGTTTTTTAATACAGATTGGATTATTTTTTCAATGGGACCTTTGGCCAATTTTATGCCACTCCACGAATGAATGGTGCGCGCGATTGATCCCAACAATACCGACGCACATCCGGTGAGTGCGCATACCTGGATTTTTTTTTCTATCATGTTTGCGTGCCGTAAAAACTCTTTGATCAGGTGCGTTTTACCTGTACCCCCCGGACCAGTTATGAAAATATTTTGTCCTTGAATGAAATATTTAAGTGCGTCTTGTTGTTCGGGCGAGAGACAGACAGTTGAGGGACGGGTCTGGATATGTTCCATGTTGTTTGGTTGTTTAGAGGCGGCGGAGGTGATGTCCGTCTCGTCGAGAGTTTCACCGAGGTTTTGACCTTCTTTTGTAAGTTTAACGGCCACAGGTTCATGATATTCAAACGATTTGAACACGGTATTTGGGGCCTTGGATAACGAAACTTTCTTGATCATTCTATTTCATTTTATTCATTATACTCAATTTATAAATCAATTTTTTGAATCCCCGTACACAGTTTGTAGACAATAAATCGGGTTTAGCTAATATGTGAAGTTAAAGTCAATTGTAAAATTGAATTTAATTGTTATGCTGTATTGATTGATAAAAAACGATGAATCCATCTGAAAAAATGACGCAAAACAAAACTCGCGAATCCCTGTGTATTCCCAGGATTGAATCGACCGTTAAACGTGAATATATTTTTAAAAAGTTGTGTATGTTGAAAATAGGGTATATTCAGAAAATGACCGAAATACCTTTAAAAAATAATCCAGATTACAAGCGGGTTTTGATTCGTATTCAGTGGAATGATTCCGAAAAAACCAATAAAATTCGTGAACGATTGGGACAAGGAGACAGTATTAATTTTGTCTACGACATGCCCTGGTTCTGGAAAATTTCTTATTCATTGTAAAAATATAATATCATTATACATTATATTTCATATTTGTTATGAACAAAAATCTGCTGACACTCTTGGGCATTATGCTTTTTTACTCGTTTATTACCTTTTTCTTGTTTCCTTATTTCGGGTTTTATTTGTATAAAATGGACGGTTTGATGTACGGAATGGTGGCAGGTGCCGTGGTTTCCGTGTTACTGTGGAAATATTATGGCTCCAAAATGGTGAAAATGTGATAAAATTGATTCGGACAAAGGTTCTCCAAATAATGTAAATAAACTATTTTCATTATTGTTTTATCAGGATTCTGGTTTACTCGTTCCAATGAGCCGTGACGCGACTAAAAAATTCAAACAGGAAATGGATAGATATGTCCAGGGTCTACCCGGGGCGCTTTTGACCTCGCGGTTTAATGACTATACTTGGTCAGAAAATGCCAAATATCGTGATAATTACCCCAAATTTGGATGTATTTATTGTTCTCCAGAACGCATTTCGTATCGAGTTCCGATGAATCAACGGGTGTTTGTTCTCGAAATGAATAACGAAAACAACAGAATCATGGGTATTGGAATGGTGCGTAACCGTCCGTACAACAATACATTTATGGTTTACGAAAATCAAAATTATCATCGGTATCAATACGTGGGCAAATCACGTATTGATCGAGCAGAAATGACAGAAAAAGAGGAGACCATCATGAAAGTGTTTGATATTTTATGTTTTACGGGGAACAAACATCAGAAGCGGGGACATGGGCTCAAAATGTTTCCCCTGGACATGTTGTTTCGTTGTTCTAAAGTGATGGATTTGGTGGATTTTATTTACAACATGTTTGTGCGACGTTCTCTTCTTTGATACCACATGGTTTAATTATCGCCAAAAATAGCATCTATCAATCCTTCTGCCGCAGCAAACCCTAATCCGAGACCGAAACCCGATCCTACCCCCGATTTGACGTTTTGTCCAAAGGTTGTTTTGTCCGAAACTTCTATTTGTTGCGGTGCGACTTGACCTTGCGGTGCTAAAACAACGACGGGTTGAGGCTGGACTTGTTGTTTATTTTTTTGGGTAGTTTTCGCCCCACCTTTGCTAAATTTTTTTTTTATTTTGTTGATGAGTTCTTTCAATTTGTTTTTGGATACGAATACCTGTTTTACCAAAACGCCGTTCACATATTTTTTGAATATATCGCCTTGGATGCTGGGATCGCGGGTTTTGACTTTGAGTGGTTCGACCGTGTATTTTACGCCTTTGGTTTTTTTAGGGTGGATGATGCGGTTTTTGACCGTACGCACCTTTAATTGTCTGTGGGTTTTTGTGTACATTTGTATATTATTTATAGAGATTTTTACAGTGGTACGGCATTTATTATTTTTCACACTTTATGAATTTAAACCTTCTGTTAAGTATATACAAATACAATATGAGCCATCCAACCGATTTATACAAGGTAGAAAATTATACAGATGAACAATTATTTCGAATATTAGATTTGGACAATCCAACCGATCGAGAACTGGAAGCTAAAATTCATCATATGATTTGGAAATACAGTCATTTTCAGAATGAATCTGGCGAAATATTGACCCGTTTTTTCGAAAATATTTATGACCGTTTTTTTGACGAAGAAGAATACGATGAACATGTCGACGATGGTATTGTGGTCGAAGGTATGGGCAATATGGATCAAGGATCCGCTCCGCCCCCGGTATCTGCGCCGGCCCCGGTATCCGCTTCGGGGGCGGTGAGTGATTCTTCGGCCCGTCAATTCTCCTACTCTATACCCCTTGATTATTCCAAAGACAGTCTGAATCCTCTGTTGAAACAGACCACCAAACGCATCGTAAATATTGACAGCCAATTTCGTGAAAATACAAATACAGTTTCCACAAAATTTACATTCAATTTATCTACTCCCCTGAAAGACGTGGTTTCTTTGAAATTGTATTCTTATTCCATTCCGTATACTTGGTACACCATCAGTAACAGCTACGGCAGCAATTTTTTTTACATCAGAGGTAATTCGCCAGGGATCAATGACGGTAATTATATTTTTCAAATTCAAATAGGGGTGGGAAATTATACGGTACCGCAAATTATTGAAGCGGTAAATACTAAGTTACAGGCATTACAGTACGATGTATCTCATTCAGACATTAGTTTTGGAACGACGGGTATTACTTATAATCAAAATACGGCGTTGGCTACATTGGTATTCGATATTCATAAATTGTACAATGAAACCTACTACGAATTATATTTTAGTTACTGGACCTCACCCAATGTTACACCCAATCTTAGAAATACATCTATTCCTTCATTTTTAGGTTTTAATTATGGGTTCAATAAATATTCCGTATATTCACCTTATACGGCTACTATGGTAAGGTCGGCGTGTGATTTACCATTGACAAATGGCATCGGTTACGTCAACGATGATTATAATATCTCCAATATTCAGGTGAATGTTTCCGGCGATTTGTCGAATAATTGGTTCAAAGTGATTCAATATTCGGATTCTGGCAACGTAGGTTATTATGATCCTGCCACGGCGACTATTATCAATACCTATCAGTTAACCCTTTCTTTTACTACAAGCGGACTGTATTCGAGATACGCGGTTTATGCCGATGTCAATCTTCAACTTGCTTCAAATAAATATCTCCAGAATTCTTCTCTGAATCGCGTGGACTATAATATACCGGAAACCATTATTGGTAACGGATCTTCTCAATATCAGCTTAATATTCAGTTGAACCGATTTACTACTAAAAATGTGGTGGATTCCAAGTTGGTTGTTCAGTTTCCTAATGATACCGATGTATGGTTAGGCAATACATCTGCGTTTCATTTTCGTAATGTTTTGAACGATTTAAGTACGATTACGTCAGAAACAAATACGATTCAGAGTAGTTATAATATTACTACCCAACCCACGATTACATTTCATTGTAATAATCCGTATTACAATTTAAATGACATTAGTTTTAATATACCAAGATCGGGCAATGCGGGATACTTATTGAACGACTATTTTAATGCGATTCAGCAAGGGTTTGCTACGGCGAATGCCATAACTGTCGATGCTTCTAATCCGGAAGGTATTTTTAATTTGGCGACGACGGGTCCTTCTCTCGACAGTAATTCTTATTTCAGATTAGACATTGATATTACCCGTAAATTTAAAAATCCGTACTATACCATGAATATTGAAAATTCTACCTTGGTTTCGTTGATTGGTATGAATGTAAGTGGCATTGTTGGGGTAGGTGCTACCAATGTTACAGGTAGTATTGGTCCAAACGAAATTGTTTTGACCGGTGATGTTTTTACCCTCACGTCTACGTTCCCCTATAATGGTGGTGGATATCAAATCTCTGTAAACCAACCTACATTGATGACAATATCTCCCTATCGTTATAGTAACTATCCCAATGCCAGAGCCCCCCCGTTTGTGGTTCCTATCACTACCGGATTTTGTTCAGATTTAAATACATTGGCAAATAGAATTAATAGCGCGTTCAGTGCGTATTTAGATCCCAACGATGTTGCCAACAATCATCCGTTGACTAATTGTAATATTTCGTTGGTACAATCGGTGGATGACCCCACCATAGTAAACGCGACTTTGAATATTTCAATCATAAAATCGCTCATTCAGAATAATTATACGATGACGTTGGGCGATACCGGTATTGTCGATGTTTCCAATAATTGGAATACGATTACTAATACTTGGTATAATTATTGTTCTTTACCAGTACCGGTATACAATCTGAGCGATTTGTCGTATAACAACACAGATGTTATTGGTTTTGTTACTTATTCTGAAATCAACGGAATCAACCCCATCCTTGATTTGAACTATATTGATATCAACGAAAATAATAATATTGTGTATTTGGTGCCCAAACAATCTGCGACCGGTTTATATGTCTCTGATATAAATGTACAGTATGCCAATTCCATTTTATTGACACTGCCCGTTCAACAATACAACCGATCTCAGTTAATTTCTACACTCAATAATTTATTAGCTACCGCTACTACACCGAATGGTCAGGCGATTGCGATGGGTTCGACGTTTTCTACCGTAAATGTTGGTGGATTAACATATACTACCTTTCGGTTTAATATTAATAAGACGTTTACTGGTGCCGACTTTCTTTTGGATTTTTATGATCCTTTCAGTTTTACATCGTGTTTTACGGTTGCCAAAAGTGTACAAAATACGACATGGGATTCGACCTTGGGTTGGATTTTAGGTTTTAGAAAATATACACAGTATAATTTGGCGATTGCGAATATCGATTCTGCTACTGGGTTGGTTACCTTGACCGGCGATACAACGGTCAGTGTATACATTTATAATTCTTTTTTGATTGTCTTGGACGATTATAACCAAAATCATATGAATGATGGGTTGGTCACTACGAGCAAACAAGACACAGATGTGCCTTTGCCATCTTATACGTCGCGTGCTACATATCGATGTGATAACGACAACAACATACTGGTATCTTTGGATCAATCGGGTCTCACCAGTACTGGCGACAATACGAATGTTAAAAAACGTCTGACACAAAGACAAATATATGCTGCCCAGGAGGTCTTGAATAATATGCGTGGCGTAAGTACTCAAAGTATTTCTATTACAAATGCGTTGAGCTCGGTCAAAACAAACCAAAGGTATTATTCCAGCGGGCCATTTGCCAAAGACGTATTTGCGATTATTCCGTTGAAGATTTCGGGACAAACCCAAAATTCGCCCTATGTCGATTTTAGCGGTACGTTACAAAACCAGGAGCGGGTTTATTTTGGACCGGTTAACATTCATCGTATGACGGTTAATCTGTTGAACGATCGCGGCGAGACGGTCGATTTGAACGGAGCGAATTGGACGTTTTCCATTATTTGTGAACAGTTGTATCAACAGCGTAAAACCTAATTTTTACATTACAACTATTTAAAATTAATATTATATGAATATGTAATATGGAAAATGTACAGTTGATTATTCATGATCTTGGGTTGTATGGTCCCGTTTTAATGGCCGGACTGACGGTGTCGCAACTTTGGAACAGAGTCGGGTTTCCCTACATGATCGTGTATTTTTTCGGATACTTTATGAATAAAAAGTTGAACGAAATGTTGAAATTGTTGTTTAAAAGTCCCCGGCCCGAACCCATGGATATGTTGAAACAGCAGCAACGCGATATGTTTGGTTGGTTTCATCGGTGGATGTCAGGATCCTCGGTAGATGATACTAAGATCTATATCCCTCGCGCACATATTTATGGTATGCCCTCGGGACACGCCCAATCGGCGGGGTATTCTTTGGCTTTTTTTTATACCGTATTTTCCAAGGCGATTCACGAGAGTAGACATATATCGGTTGTTTTGGCGGTCTGGATTTTCATGGTTGCGGTGGATGGTATTGTTTTATGGCAACGTTGGGCGTACAAAGCACATACGGTTGCTCAGTTGGCGATGGGTAATTTAGTGGGTGCCGTATTTGCGGCGGGATTGGTCACTTTAGTCAAGCGATATTTACGATCATCCGTGGGCGATTCTGTTGCGAAAAAAATGGAATTCTAAATGTTCACCGGTTTACACCCTTGAACATTATAAACCGGACACCCTTTGGGTGTCCGGTTCAGTGTTTAAGGGCAACGTTACCGATAAATCAATTGTATCAGGCGTCCATCTTTGATGGGCGTCCGGATTCAAAT
>Ga0164296_1002697_pt1 | contig 17338 bp, 14 predicted proteins | sample GEODES057metaG_FD_113533 | JGI IMG/M metagenome (GOLD analysis project Ga0164296, IMG submission 113533) | Dystrophic lake water microbial communities from Trout Bog Lake, Wisconsin, USA - GEODES057 metaG | ecosystem: Environmental > Aquatic > Freshwater > Lake | place: USA: Trout Bog Lake... | reverse complement strand
AAGTTCAGGCCACTGGAGGTCGAAATCGAGCAGGATTGGTTTACTTTTACTGTGACCGTCATGCTCGAGCTATCGCTCCCCCCGGTTAGGATTTGAGCGTTTGCCGCGTTTAAAAACAAGGTTCCTAAAATGACTGATACCCAATATAGGGTCGGGTGTGGTTTTTTCATAAAGGGTCCTATTCAAAAATAATGGGGGTTTATACACATTCAATTACTGCGGTTTAGAGATGACGTGAAGCGTGCCGTTTACCAGAGTAACGGTGTAGTTTGAGAGCTTTAAAGTGCCCCCCACCAAGGGATCTCCATGAATTGGGTAGTCACCTATGGGCGCAGCACTGGGTGTGCCCGTACTTGTCTGTGTGACTGCGCCGATGGTGTCCCCAGCTGCTAAGCCTTGAACGGAGAAAGCGGTCGGTGTCATCGCAGTGCCTACGAATTTCCACTCATCAGGGGTTGAGATCAGGAGTCCAGCGGGAGTTACGGTCAAAGAGCCGTTTTTATATTGGATGTTGTAATTGGAGGCGAGGAACGCGCCGCTTCCAAGTGGAGCGCTTGGTGTAACGGTGTAAACGCCTACGTTTGCAGCCAAGGGAGATCCTAGGCTTGAAAACACCACACTCGTTATAGTTTCGTTGTTCACCAATCCAGTGCTGATGACTGGTGGGAACACGGGAGATTGCCCATAGGTTTTTGTTGTATTACCCGCTGTAATTGAGAGGGGTATTTGGGTAATAGTGCCCGTTGTCGAGAAGGTCGGGTTGATTAAATAATTTCCCGCCTGCAGCCCTCCTCCCGCAATGCCGGCGACTGTGACTACTTTGCCTACCCCGGCATTGGCGTTGTTGAAGGTGCTTGAGGTATCTGTTAAGGTGAGCACTTCGCCGGGCAGGGCCGTGTAGGCGAGCGTAACAAGTGCAGCACTTGAGCCGTCGTAGGGTTTGCTGGCGGTAAGCGCGGTGATGATGAGGGGCAGTGGCGTGATGCTGGTCGTGTTATTGGTTCCAGAGCCTGCTAGAAGAGCAAATCGCGAGGCATTGGCTCCTGCGAGGGAGTAGCCACTAAAACTCAAAGGAACTGGGGCAGCTGCATTTGCATTTGCGCTTAAAAAGCTTTGCATGCCTGTCACCAAAGAGACATTACCGCCGAGCCCTGGGTTGCCAATGAACGCGAGGGGTGCTGCAGTCGTAGTGCCGTCGTACACCTTACTGGTGCCGCTCAAATACACGATTGCTTTTGCCTGACTCCCTGGTGGATAGGCGGCTATGTCGGCGAGGGTATTGGTGTAGTTGTCTGGGTTAAAGAGTATGGACAGCGTACTAGCGCCGGTGACGGCTGCGTTCAATGTAACGGTACCAGAGCTGAGTCCAGGGGTGGTGCCGTTAAGCCCAGAGTTTAAAACCACCGGAGTCGTGGCCCCGGTGGCTGAGATGGGGGAGTTGACGCTAAGATTACGTCCCGCCCATAAATTAATACCACTTGAGGCACCAACGGTGCCGATAGGGGCACCCGAATTAATAATCACATCGCGTGTTGCGCTCACATTGGTGAGAGAGCCGGCGGCTGTCGAATGGATGGGCGAGTTAATAAGGGCGTCTAATCCAGCATTGATATTGATGTTTGCAGCAACACCGTTGGTACTAAGACCGCCTCCAATGGTGATGTCGTTTGTTGCATTTAAGTTGATCATTGCGCCAGCCCCGAGCGTACTGATCAAAGCGGGTGCATTGATGTTGTTGGCTGCAACGCTCAGTACCCCGCCTAGCCCGGATACGGCGATGGGTGAGTTTATGTTGACGTTATTCACCGCTTTCAAATTAATCGTTGCTTGTGCAGTGATCATCTGGAGCGAGGCATTGATGTCTATTTGGTTGCCCGCGTTTAAATTCAAAGCGGAGCCCACATAATTTAGCGTGATGGGCTGAGCCACTGTGATGTTGTTGAGCGCGTTGAGGGTCAAACTGCTGGCTGCGTTCCAGTTGATGGGTTGGTTAACGAGGATATTTCCCGCAGTCCCCCCTGCCCCACTGGAGCTGGAGATAACTACATTTGAGGCGGTCAAGCCAGACACGACAGCTGCGCTTGTCATATCGCCGCCGTTGGCAACACTATCGATGATGAAGTTTGTTGGGTCGAGTGTCCATGTGCCCGTTAACCCCCGTGCTGCGGATGTGTTGACCAAGGAAGTCGGGCTTACTTTAACGGTACTTGCTGAGGTTTCAACGGCTCCGCCGCTGCCGCCTAGGTTGCCACCTTGTGCAGATAACGAACCCGATACATTGGTTTGACTGCTTGGGTTGCTGAGGTCTGCAATGATAGAGACTGTTCCTGCATTGGCGCTGGAGAGGGGGGCTGCATCCGCTTTGATCGTGCCACCCGCGTTGATGGTTTGCGAAGCAAAAAGCCTTACGACACCCCCTTCGCTTGTGGCCCCTGTTGCATTTAAAAGACCGGTGTTACCGATGACACCGCTTTGTAAACTGCGAGCGCCTTGAGCGGACAAGATGATGAGGCCACCTGGCGCGTAGACAGCGTTGCCGTTGGAGACTAAAGCGGCGATTGCAGCGGGAGCGACGGTGACGGCACTTAATGAATTGCCACTGAATACAAGCGTGTACTGACTGCCTGCAGCCAGTGTCACTGTACCCATCTGAGCCACAATGACTCCGTTATTTATAACCGTTGGTGCAAGCAGCGCAACATAGCCACCCAGGGACGCGCTGAGGGCCCCCTCGTTGATGACTTGAGAGGCAAATCCGTCCCCAGTGAATTTAGTCAGTCCCGCTGCAAAGTCTGAAGTGCTGATTGTATTTGTGGTTGCAACGAGTCCACCCACGTTGACACTTGCGTTAGGGGCGAAATAGATACCGCTGGGGTTGGTCAAAAACACTTGTCCATTGGCGTTGAGGTGTCCAAATATTTGAGTCGGATTTGAGTTGAGGATCTGGTTGAGTAAGACACTGGAGCTTGAGGGTTGGACAATGTTTACGGTTGCAGCGCCGCCGACGTTAAAGCTGCTCCAAGACAAAGAGGCTGTAGGGCTGGATTGATTGATCGACATGAGCGCACCCGCTTGGGAGACTGTTGCTTGACCGCTGAGGGTGGTGGGACCTGTGGGTAATTGAGTGGGGAGTGGGGGCGGTAGAAGTTGGGGAGAAGGTGCTGAAGGTGCTGAAGGTGCTGAAGGTGAAGATGGTGCAGATGGTGCAGATGGTGCAGATGGCAGAGCCGCTTCGGCAGAGAAACTCATTGCAACTGCTGAGATCAACGCCCCTATGCTCAAAAGAATGATTAAAGTGGCCAATAATTTCAATAGTTTCAATAGTTTCATTGCTTTCATGATCAAAACCCCACGCTTGCAAGAAGCCACAACTGAGTGCTGCCTGTTGAGCCGTTTTGATAGGTTCCGTTGCGAGTCAAGTTTGAGTCTGCTCCGATTCGCTTGGCCCAAACCGCTTTGAGGTCAACCCTTGAGTTGGCTTTAATGCCCATTGACAGACCTGCCCCCTTTTGGTCGTAACTGTTCAAATACCCCGCCACCGCGTATGCATTATTTGGATTGACTTGAACGCGTCCGTAGTCATAAAAGAGGGCTGCGTTTGCGCTGTAGGAGAGTGTTTTCCTGAGCTCAAGGGTGGCTATGCCTCCTTGACTGCCCGCCCCTTCGTTGGTGGGATAGGCCCTGACAGCGTTCATCCCGCCTAAGTAAAACATCTCAGAGGGGTCAAGGTTTGCTCCGCTGGCCTGTCCCGTGATGCTGGCGTAAGCGCTCAAACTTTGATCCAAAGATTGGGTGCGGTTCGCTGTATAACGAGTTTTGGTAAATTCGCCCTGTGAGTTGCTTGAGCTCAATACTGCGGCTTGATTGGGTGAGCCAGATAGGTCAGTTGTGCCGTTGGTCAAAACTACAGCTAAGTTGTTCGCTCCTTGACCCCCCAATGTGTCAAAGGTGTTGATAAATAGAGAAGCCGAGTAGTCCATGACTGAGTACTGGCTTAGCAATCCGTTTGAGGAGTTGCTGTTGTTAAATTTTCTGTAATCCGTATTCAGTCCGAAATAAAGATTGGTGGACTTGGAGCGAATAACGGGATAAAGCGCTTCAAGCCCTTGGGAGTAAGAGGAGCCGGTTGCTCCAAGAGCCATAAACTCAGCGGAGACCAATTTATAGTTCATTGAGGACACATTAACCCCTACCCGAAGCCCATCGTATGCGACTGGGAGGCTATAGCTTAGCCGTCCGTACTGGGTCCCGTTTGAGCCAAGATAAGTGCCGTTAAGTAGGTCTCCAATGCCAAGGGGCGTGCTCAGAGCTAGGTTTGCAATAAATCGGTTTGCACCGATAGAGGTGGGTCCTGAGTTATCGGCTTGGACGCTCCAAGAGTAGGGTGGGTTGTTGGAGACATCTGCGATCACGTCGGTGGTAAGTGGGGTGGTGCTTTGAGAAAATAGGGCACTGACTTTTACGCCGGGTAAGTCGTCTGCGAGTAAGACACCTCGCTCTAAGAGGGTTAGGTTTAGGAGCTCGTTTGGAGTTTGACCCTCGCCGACGGTACGCCCAATTCGCTCTGGGTTGACGCCGATAGTGTCCCCGCGTACTTTGACCTCACCCCAGTGGGCCTCTTCGATTTGAAGGCTCAAGGTGCTGTTAAGAATGGTTTGTTCAGGGATAACAACTCTGCTCATTCGGCCCAGTTTGCGGTAGGTGTCTTCAAGGGAGTTGGCTAAAATTTGCAACTGACCAAAGTCAATTGATCGATTCAGGTAAGGGGCGATCAGGAGTTCTATTTGCGCATTAGTCAGGAGGGTGTTGCCTGAGAAATTTATTCGTTTTAACTTAAACTCGGGGCCGTTGGTGGGGGTGGTGTTGGGCTCTGTGAGGGGTTGCGGCCCAGGCTTTAAAGGCAAAGGACTTTGGCGCACTTGGTTATCTATGTTTTGTTGAAACGAGCCTGCACTGGGTACTTGGGCGAAGGTGTGGGTGAGTGCAAAGAGAGTGCACCAAGGTGCCAATATAGGGGAGACGAATCTTTTCATCAGACCAACCATGAAGACTAAAGAAGTATGATCGCTTCTTTAATCTTCAATGTCAGTTCGTTGACGAACAACAAGCAGTGAAGCTGAACTTTAAATTGAATTAGAAGAGAATTTGAAAGATGCAATCTAGCAAAAAAATTCTCAAAGATATATTTGGATTCAATGAGTTTCGAGGCGTACAAGAGGCCATCGTAGATGAGGTGGTCCGCGGGGGAGACGCCTTAGTATTGATGCCAACTGGAGCGGGAAAGTCCCTGTGCTACCAAATCCCCTGTCTTGTACGCCCTGGGGTTGGAATCGTTGTCTCTCCACTCATTGCTTTGATGCAAGATCAGGTCGATACCCTGACCCAGTTGGGCGTGAGGGCCGCTTTTTTGAACTCTAGTATGGATGTGGTGAACTCACAGTCGACAATTAAACAATTACTCAGTGGACAACTAAGTCTAATGTATGTGGCGCCTGAGCGTTTACTGAGCCCAGGTTTTTTGTCGATTCTGGAGAAACTATACGCCCAGTCTCAAATAGCGTTGTTTGCAATTGATGAGGCCCATTGTGTGTCACAGTGGGGGCATGACTTTCGTCCCGAATACCGCCAGTTAACTCAGTTGCACGAGAGGTTTCCCAATGTGCCTCGTATTGCACTGACTGCGACTGCGGACGCTGCGACTCGAGTAGAGATTGTTGAGCGGCTGTCTCTAGAGTCTGCCAAAGAATTTGTCTCAAGTTTTGACCGAATCAACATCAAGTACAAAATAGTTCTTAAAGACGGTGCTAAAAATCAACTCGAGGAATTTCTAACTACAGAGCACCCTAACGATGCTGGGATTGTGTATTGTCTTTCTCGCAAAAGCGTGGAGAGTACCGCGGAGTGGCTAAAAGACAAAGGGTGGGATGCGCTACCTTATCATGCGGGATTAACGGCAGAGACGCGTAGTAAAAATCAACAACGCTTTTTGAGGGAAGAAGGCGTCATTATGGTGGCGACTGTTGCATTTGGAATGGGGATTGATAAGCCCAATGTAAGGTTTGTGGCGCATTTAGATTTGCCTAAGAGCATGGAGGGCTATTACCAAGAAACTGGCAGAGCAGGAAGGGATGGGTTGGCGGCCGATGCTTGGATGGCGTATAGCCTGGGCGACGTTGTTAATCTGCGGCAAATGGTTAACGCGGGCGATGCGCCGGAGGACAGAAAAAGAGTGGAGCTCCAAAAACTAAACGCACTGCTGGGCTTTTGTGAATCTACGGGGTGCAGGCACCAAACCATCCTTAGGTACTTCGGTGAAGAGCACCCAGGAAACTGCGGTAACTGCGATAACTGTTTGGAACCAGTCGAGGCATGGGACGCGACCGTAGAGGCACAAAAAGCGCTTTCGTGTGTGTACCGCACGGGGCAGATGTTTGGTGTTGCCCATTTAATAGATGTACTTATGGGCAAATTAACACCTAGGATTTCTAAATTTGATCATGACAAACTTAAAACGTACGGCGTGGGCACAAGTCTAAGCGTTTCTCAGTGGAGCAGTGTTTACCGACAACTCGTGGCCGGGGGATATTTGGATGCGGACATAAAGATGTATGGGGGTTTAAAGTTAACCGCTAAATCCCGCCCCGTGCTCAAAGGCGACGAGCAGGTGTGGTTGCGCAGAGATATTGGAGAGGCAAAGAAAGGCATATCAAAGCCTCAGGCCGTTAAGAAGACAGGTCAAAAATTTAACGATCCGAGCGATGAGGCCCTGTGGAACGCGCTCAAGGACATGCGCAGGAAATTAGCCCTTGAGCAGGGTGTACCGCCTTACATCATCTTTCACGATAGCACGTTGCAAGAGATTCTTAAAACTGAGCCCACAAGTTTAGAGGAGTTTGAGGACGTTGCGGGAGTGGGTAAAGTTAAACTGGAGCGTTACGCACAGTACTTCATAGAGGTGATCCAAGAGCACTTGGACAAATGAAGACTCTCCCATTAAACGGGGTAGGAGTTAAGGCTTGAGGCTTGAGGCTTGAGGCTGAGGGCTGAGGGCTGAGGGGGGAACCTATGAATAACGCCCAACTCAGATCTGAGTTCATTTTGATAAAATTCTTATCAACGCCCAAGTAATTGAGAGAAAAACAGCAATGACGATTAACCCTTGACCCGCTAAGATCTGGGAGTCCAAGGTGTACACGTTACATAATCTAGTTGGACTGGTCATGTAGAAGTAACCCACCACGATCGTCATAGAGATAAAAAAACCTAAAAAGAAAATCTCAATCACGGTCGTGGCTCTTTTAAAAGATACTTTGATTAAATAACCACAAATAACCAACGACACAATTTTTACCACGTCGTACCTCCAATCAATTATTGCTTTATCAACGCTTAATGGAAGCATCCAATATGCAAGTATTGTTTGAGTGGCAAAAAAACTTGTCAGCCCAAAAAGATTCGTTTTATCGAGCATTTCAGGCAAGGCGTAATCAATTTTAAAAGACGCTCCAGCTAAAATTAATAAAGGCATTTGAAAGTCCATATGCCAAAACATGCCATTAACAATGAGTGTGCGCATAGGCCACACCGACAGGAGAGCTGCGAATAACAAAGAGCCAAAAGCAAAGTAGTTTTGCTTAAATTTTGACACCGGAAAGTTCTTTTTGAAGCGCCAAATAGAGTTCATCAATTTCATCAAGAGCAGTTATTTTTATTAAATCTCCACCGGGTTTAATGAGATGCAATGATGCGTTGTGTTCCAAGTCTGCGTACGGTGAGGAATTGACGACGTAAATTCCAAAACCGTCCAATAGGGTCTTTAAATCTTTTGGATTTTGAAGCGTCATAAGGCTCCATATAAGAGGATCGGCACCGATATTTTTAGCGTATGCGGTCAACGTATTGGCGTCGTCGCGTACAGGATCAAAGCTGATTGAGATTAATCGCACCTTTTTCTCTAAATTTGCTTGTTTTATTCGTTGCTGTAGCAACTCAAAGGCAGAGGCCTGAGCCGTACAAATTGTGACGCATGATGTGTAGAAAAAATCCAAAACAACGAAGCGTCCGTCTCTTTGGATTGCATCTTTTAAATATAGATTTTGTCCTTCAGAGTCAGTTAATGCAAGATTAACCACGGGATCTGCTTTAATTTGTATTTGATGCCTCCTAAATCCCTCAGTCGTAAAAGATCGCCCCATATCGGTTGCGTAGAGCAGCAAGCTTAGTCCAGATAGCAGTAGGAAGACGGACGCCGTAAACGTCAAAGATAAGTCGTTAAGTACCGGATTTAATTTCTTCTGCATTTTTATAGGGTGTGGTTCTCGCGTTCGTTATAGCTCTTTGCTTTTTTACTAAATCTGCGCCTATTAACGACTCCTTATTTCCCCAAGCAGTGCGGATATAAGAAGTAACAGCAGCGATTTCTTCGTCCGATAAGCTATTCCAACTTGGCATTTGACCTTTGTAGATTACGCCCTTGACCTCTAGCTCTCCTTGTACGCCGTGAAGCAAAATATTTGTCAGTAAAACGGGGTCCCCCTTGACCCATTCGGAATCTTCAAGGGGCGGGAAAACTCCAGCCAATCCCAGTCCGCTGGCTTGGTGACAGGCAGAGCACTTTCCAATAAAAATCTGTTTGCCGTCCGCGGTGTCTGCAGACGCAAAAGCGCCCTGCGCGGCGGGTCTCAAAAGAGAGACCGTTCGTTGGTCGCCTAATTCTGTATGTCCGCCTGTTGGGGTCGTCACGATGTAAAAGCCTCCCCACATCGTCATAGCCCCTAGAAGCATCGTCAGTATCCAAGGCAGGGGTCGCATGCCCTCCTCTGGATCCCCTTTCTCCCGCTGTATTTGTTCGTTGTATTTTGCTTCGTTGCTTTTTTTGTTCATCTGGAAACTAAAATTTAATGACTATCTCGGGTTTCTCTTAACTGTTTATTGCTCAGATTTCAATGCCGGATACGTGTGATCAAGCGATTGCAAATATTTAACCAACGACAGTACCTGCGGGCCGGCAATCAACACTTGGCCCTCTTTAACGTAACCGGGGGGCAAATTGACCACCTCTTCTCCCTCCTTAGCGGGCCCATCTTTTAGCTCGAAGAGGAACGGGAATGCAGGCATGATTGATCCAGGCGTGTAGGCTCTCGGTTGATACAAATGCCCTAAATGCCAGTCTTTACTGGGCTGCCTGGCGCCGATGTTAAAGAGGTCGGGCCCGGTTCTCATGGTGCCGAGCAAGTGAGGGGTGTCGTATTTGTAATCACCTGCAACAGAGGCCCTGCCCCAGCCTCTTTTTGCATCAGGCCCGAGCGCGGGATCTCGGGGTTGCTGAGAATGGCAGTAAACACAGCCATTTGCGATGTAGACTTTTCTGCCCTCAAGTTGCTCCTGTGTGTAAGGTTTTAAGCCATCGGGCGCTTTTACATTTTGAAGTAACAGATAGGGCAATACCACCAGCACTGAGGTTGCAATGGCAAGAATAACCATGGAGCCAATCACAATCCTAAGCTCATCCATCTCCCAGTAAGCACCCTTATTGGACATTTTCTGCTCTCCTTGCTGAGGATTTACGATTTAGTTTTTGCCCTAAGAGGGCCGCACCCAGTCTTTGGGGACCAAACTTCCAACCGATCGCAAAGAAGTGAAAAGCAAAAACAAAATGCCCCATAGTCATCAATGCGCCTCCAATAGTTCTTGCCTGAAGGTAGGGTATAGTTACAGCAACACTTTGCATAAACGGCTTATCAGGATCCTGTAGCGATAGCCCCTGAAGCAATCCGCCGATGGATAAACCTAAGACATAAATAAAAAAACCGGCTAAGATGAGCCAAAAATGAAGGGATATAAGAGCTGGGTACGGCCACTCCCAATTCATAACCCTAGGCATGATGAAATAGATTGCCCCAAACATAATCATTGAGAAAAAGCCGTAAAGCCCTAAATGCGCATGGGCTACCGTAAAGTGTGTGAAATGCGTGACCGAGTTCACGGAGCGCAGAGCTTCGATGGAGCCTTGTAAGGACGCTAAGGTGTACATCATCGTTCCAATGACGATGAACCTCAGTGTGGGCGAGTAAACGACCGCCTTAAAGTGTCCTAACACGGTCATGTGCAGATTTACAGTTACGGCGAATACAGGAATAATCATCATCATACTTTGAACAATGGAGATGGTGATCAGCCAAGAAGGTACCGGTCCGCCTATTAAATGATGTCCTCCCACTTGGCTGTAAAAGAATGCGAGACTCCAAAAGCCTAGCAGTGATAAGTTATAGGAGTAAATGGGTTTGCCCAAAATTTTGGGAATAAGGTAATAAGCAGTCGCCAAAGCGATGGGCGTAAACCAAAGGCCTAGCACGTTATGCCCAAACCACCAATTCATTGTTGCTTGTTCTACTCCGAAATGTAGTCCTGGGATATTTGAAATTAAAAAAAGCACTGGGAACCACAAGAATGCTGCCGCTATATACCAGACTGAAACGTACAAATGCTTTACTTGCCGATTGAGCAACGTCATCCAAAGCGGGAACCCAACTAAGGCTCCGCCAACGACTAAAAAAATGTCAATTTGCCAGGGGAACTCTAGCCACTCTAAGCCCTCCGAGTACCCAAGTGCAATCGATACTACGCCGAGAAAAACCCCCACTGTCCATAAGCCCGCCCCCGCAATTGCGTAATTTGATCCCACAAGTCGAGTCTTTAGTAACCTGGGTATTAACCACAGTGCGGCCCCGATACCTGATAAAGAGCACCACCCATAAGCCACTAAATTCACATGCATGGGCCTGATTCGTCCAAAGGTTAGCCAACCGTACTGAACAAGCCAATCAGGGGAGTGCAGTTTAATAGACGAGATTAAGCCCGCAATCGATGCAAGGATCAACCAAAGTACAGCCAAAGTAAAGCATATTGCGACAGCTAGAGAGCTTGAAGCGTCGGCATCCGCTCTTGCGCTTAATTCTTCTTTAACCAATCCTTCATCAATCAATGAGTGACCCGTCATGGTTTTTTGAAGTGCGTTTAATTGAGTCGTCGTGGCGGCAGGATCATCGACAACATCTAACTCATTTTTGTTAAATATGGTGAGAGCCGCATTTATGCTGTTTCCAAATAAATCCCTAGACATAGACCAGACGTACAAAAATAGTGCGACCAGGGACATTAGAAATGTGGCCAATAAAAGAGATACTGTGAAATCCATATAAATTGAAATAGTACTTTTAAAAAAATGAGCTTTTACAGGAGTCTTACAGACTTCGTGTCTTGAGCAGCGACCAGCTCGATATTGGAAAATTCAAACCATTAAGTACTTTGAACTTAAAAGACTAAAGTTCCCCGGGTTGCACTGCAATAACTAAGCGGGGACAGGTGTTGGGTGGTTGGCTATTAAGAACTGCCAAAAATTAAAAAACAGTGCACATCAGATTTGAAAGAGATTGTTATCCAATGGGCTTTAGAGTGGGTCTTAAATGTATATTTGGTCCAACTGAACAATTCTATATTGCCCGTTGTGCACAAAGCGTTATCGGGATAATAAATACCCTAGGTTAGATCGTTTTTTATAGCGCTTAAGGATTGCTCGAAGCAGACTGCGTACACTTATTTTGCATATTACAGGTTATGTGTTGCCTACAGAACAGAGCGGGTAGCGAATACGTAGTGATGCGTAAGTGGAAAATCTGTTTGTGAGGAGATTAACTTTTAAGAGTTATGATTTTTTCAAATTGCCGCTATAACTTGAATCTCCACCATCAAACCAGGATCAGCAAGGTGTGCAACCTCTACCATGGTGCTTGTTGGCAAGTGATCCTTGAAAAACTCCTCTCGAGCGGTGACGATTTGTTTAAACTCTCGAATATCTGTTGTGTAAACAGTTGTCCAAACAATATCTGAGAGAGTTGCACCTGCTGCTGTAAGATTTTTCTCGATATTCCTGATACATTGGCGTGTTTGCTCGAGCATGCTTCCAAGTCCAACTTGATTTCCATCATTGTCTCTTGAAACTTGACCTGAAACGAAAATCATACTCTTAGGCTGGTCAACTCGAACGTAATGGTTATATACAGTTGCTCTGACATTTTTCATGCCGGGTGGGTTTCCGCGTTGAATACTCATCTTAAATCTCCAGTTATGTTCTAAAGGGATACCAACTCAATCAGTCGGCAGTTATATTGGCGGCCTTAATTATGGATGCCCAACGTTTTTGTTCCTCATACATTAGTGCAGTAAATTGAGCAGGAGTGTTTGCGACAGGTTCATATCCCAAAAGTGATAATTTCTCGCGAGATTCAGGCTGCGAGAGAATTTTTATGACCTCAGTTGCTATTCGATCAACGATGGGTTGTGGAGTTCCCACCGGGAACTCAAGGCCCTGCCAATTCAATACTTCATAATCGGGTAAGCCTAGTGCTTCGCCAACTGTTGGAACATCGGGCAATAAAGGGGAACGCTTCTTACTCGTGACGGCTAAAGCTCGTACCTTTCCTGACTTGATCTGAGGTAATGCCCCCTGCAATCCTGAGACCATTACTGGAACACGGCCGCTTATTACATCGGTGAAGGCTGGGGGGCCGCCCTTATACGGCACATGTGCCATTTCTACTGCGGCCATTTTGTTAAGCAACTCACCCGCTAAGTGCTGCATACCACCCACTCCAGAAGATGCATAGTTAATACTGTTGGGATTGGTTTTCGCTTTGAGCATTAATTCCTTTAGTGTATTACCTTCGAAACTAGGACCCACCACGATAACGTTGGGGGACTGGGCTAATTGAGTTATCCCGACAAAGTCCTTTACGCCATCAAACTGTGCATGTCGACTTACTAGGGGAGCAGTGATGGTATCAATTGCGCTTAGAAGTATTGTGTATCCATCAGGTGGGGAGAGCTTTACGATTTCGGCTCCAAGCATCCCTGCCGCCCCGGGTTTGTTATCAACCATGACCTGTTGACCTAAATTTTCACTTAATTTTTGCGCAATGAAACGCCCGATGGTATCTGATCCTCCTCCGGGTGCCTGAGGGACAACGAGTCGAATAGGTTTGTTAGGGTAAATTTGAGCCCAGGTATTGCCGATTGAGCTTATGCATAGACAAAGCAAAATGGTTAACTTTAAAAATAGGATTGCTTGCTTTACTTTTTGCATTTAAAACACCTTTTTTTGGAATGAAGTTGTCGGCTTGAGTTGTTGCTTTGAGTAAAGCCAGGGCAAGTCCACCGGCTTTGCTAGCCATTTTACTATACAGGTTCTAAGACATTGTCTGCATGAAACAAGTACTGTTCGCTTATAAACTAGGGGATGCTTATCCCTGTGTAGTACCCTGAGGACAAGCATGACTTTATTGGAAGGGTCAATCTTTTTTGCATTTAGCTTGGTTAATAATTTAGAGAGCTTTAATATATGTTTAATTCAGTCCTTATGTCCCCAACTCGAAGGCAAGTGTATAAACGGGCTTCTTTTTTTATTCAAGGCATAAAAACATCCAATTCGGTGCAACCCTTGTAAACCCATCTACCAAAGCGGTGCATTAGTTAACGCAAAGAATCAGCAGCAGTGCGGTGTCAACTATTGATTTTAAAAACAACAAAACTATTTTTAGATTTAACTTGAGCCATTTAAGTGAACACGGGGGGTGCAACTAAAGCTGCGTCTCTAAACTTAAGATTATTTGCCTTTAAACCGAGACATGGTTATGTTGACACAGCAGCGTTGGCCCCATATGAAGTCATTAAACCCATTCTTGGTGCATTTGAGAAGAAAACCTTTGTTTACGTTAACAGACTTAAACGAGACTGCTTGTTGGGTCCAAAAAAGCTATTTATTGATAAACATCAGAAATTTATTGGGTTAACGACAGCGCCCATAAGAAAATCTAAATTTTCATTCTTTTGAATTTTATTCAAAGCTTTTTTACTTCATAATGAATCTTGATCAAAAAAAGTTTATGGCTTTCATTGGAGTTAATTATGTCTTGGATTAAAAATTCAATCATGTCTAAGAAAGGCATTGCCTTGGGTGAGGTTAGACATACTCATCACCTGAGCGAAGCTTTACAAGGTAAATTCCATTACACGATCGGACCTTATTCAGATCCGGTACTTTTTATTAAGCCCGGCGATAGGGTCGTGGTTGATACTAGAGATGCATTCGAGGGCCAAGTAAAGACTGAGAATGATTTACCCTCCAAAGTGCTTCGTATGCCTTTTGTGAATCCTCAAAACGGCCCCATCATGGTTGAGGGCGCTGAAAAGGGAGACGTGATTGCTGTGCACATTGAGCAAATGAAGCCTAGAGGAGACAATCCAAGAGGTACATGCGCAATGATTCCCGATTTTGGTGCGCTCACTGGCACGTCTATGACTGCCATGCTCAATCCGTCTTTGCCTGAAATCGTCAGGAAAGTCAATGTAGATGAAGACGGGGTTTACTGGAGCAAACGGGTCACACTACCCTACAAGCCTCACATTGGTACATTAAGTTGCTCACCTGAGATAGATTCCATTAACTCTTTGACCCCTGACAGTCATGGTGGCAATATGGATTTGCCGGATATGGGTCCTGGAAGTATCACTTACTTACCAGTTAGAACAGAGGGCGGGAGGTTATTCATAGGGGACGCACATGCCTGCCAAGGTGATGGTGAGGTTTGTGGCACTGCGGTGGAGTTTGCTAGCACGACAACCATTCACGTAGATCTTATTAAGGGTTGGAGCATAGAGTGGCCCAGACTGGAGAACGATAAAGTAATAATGGCTATTGGAAGTGCAAGGCCCTTAGAGGATGCAACCAGAATTGCTTATCGCGATCTAATATTATGGATGGTTGCAGAGTACGGATATGAAAAATGGGACGCCTACATGATGCTTAGCCAATGCGGCAAGGTTCGTTTGGGCAATTTTGTGGACCCTAAGTACACGGTAGGTGCAGCTATTGAGAAAAAGTATTTGGAACCCTAATGCAATTTCAATTTTTAACCACGTAGATAGAAGGACAAAAAAATGGATTTAAAACTCAAAGGGCTTTGTTCACTTGTAACGGGTGGCACAAAAGGGATTGGTCGATCTATAGTTGAGACGCTACTTGCTGAAGGGGCTAATGTTGCTTTTTGCGCCAGAAATAAGACTGATGTAGAGGAGACAGTTCAATTATTAAAATCAAAATACGACTCCAAAATCTTTGGCATGCAAACCGATGTAGGCAATCCACTTGAGCTGAAGGAGTTTGTATCTAGGGCGGCTCAAACTTTGGGGTCAATTGATATCGTTGTGGGTAACGTCAGCGCTTTATCAATTGGGTCAGATGAGGAGTCGTGGAAAAAAGGATTTGATGTTGATTTGATGGGTTGCGTTCGATTGGTGGATTACTCCATGGCGTGGCTTCAAAAGAGCAAACACGCAAGCATTGTCACTATCTCCAGTGTCTCTGGTCGAGAAATTGATTTTGCTGCTGGACCTTATGGAGCTTTTAAAGCCGCATTGATTCATTACACACAAGGTTTGGCTTTTAACTTAGCCAAACAAAATATTCGAGCAAATACTGTTTCCCCGGGTAATACTTATTTCCCGGGCGGGGTATGGAACCAAATTGAGGAAGGCAACCCACAGCTGTTCAAGGATTCATTGGCCCTTAATCCCACTGGCAGAATGGGAACGCCACAAGAGATGGCCAACGCTGTTGCGTTCCTTGCAAGCCCTGCTGCGAGTTTTATAACGGGCACAAATCTGGTTGTAGACGGTGCACTCACCAAAGGGGTTCAGTTCTAGATCCAGCCGTATACTTTAACACGATCAGGAATCGGAACAATAAGTCAGTATTTACGGCTTCGCGAGTGTCTAAACCGAGTTCGGTTTGGGGGGGTAAATCATTCTCGTCTCGCATCTATCAGCACAAATGCAATTCTTGCAGGTTTGCCTGAGCGATTTGCCCATGCATGATTGGTTCCACGTTGAATGAGGATATCGCCGGCTCTGATGATTTTTTCCTCTCCTTCCAAAATTGCTGTGATTTCCCCTTCCAACATGATTGCATAGTCGACCGTGTCCGTTTTGTGCATTCCTGGATGGTCCCCTGCTTTTAAGGTGTGATCGGCATCGGGGTATAGGCTCGCAAAGGTAGCTGCTTGCATGGCGGCGATCTCTTTTTGATCTGTTGGCTCTGGCGGATAATCAATTACACGAATCACGGTTCCGTGCTGCGGAGGTAAAACTCCTTTTTGTTGATGGATACTATCCGCCTCTTTAATTGCGCAGGGACTGGCGCTGGTACGCCAAATGTTCGTAACTCTGTAGCCTGGTCGCTCTGGCACGGTTTTCACCGCAGGCGAAGGACCATCCTCAATAAATACGGCTCGGCCTTGCTCATTTTCTCCTGTAATTAATCGTCTGATGGGGGGTAAAAGTTCACTCACAAAGACCTCTTTTAGAATTTTGCTGAAACCAGTGAATAGGCACACGATAACAAAGACCTGATCAAGGGTCAGTCCCTCACTTTAATGCGCAAAGTTTTTTGACTCTAGTTTGTAATCAAGAGTTGCTCAAACGCATGAACGAATTGCTCTGGAGGTTGCGCGCCTTGCAATAAAAATTGATCGTTAATGATGATAGATGGAACCGAATGAATGCCCATAGCCGTAAATTGGGTCTCTTCATGTCTGACCTCTTGTGCATAGGCATTGCTGTCCAATATCTTTTTCGCCTCTTCAACATCAACTCCAGCCCTTTTTGCTGCGTCAAGAAGATTGCTCTGATTATCGAGGTCTTGGTCTAGACAAAAGTAGGTGTTCAGTAGTTCTTTTTTTAAGGCGGCTTGTTTGTCGAGCCCCAGTGCTTGGCCAGCCCAATAAAGCAGGCGATGACAGTTGAATGTATTGGAGACCTTTTTTCGGATTTCAGGATGAAATTGAAAGCCCGCCTCTAGTGCTTTATCTCTTATGCGACTTTGATTCACTTTTATTTGCCGCTCATCCATTTGGTACTTTTGAGTAAGGTGTTCTATGGTGTCTTGACCACCTAGGGGCATATTGGGATTGAGTTCAAAAGCACGAAAATGCACCTCAAAGTCCGCAGTGTTTTTAAGCTCCAAAATTGCTTTGCCAAGGTTTCCCAAGCCTACAGCGCACCAAGGGCAGGCTACATCTGAGACAAAGTCAATTTTGATTAATGGTTTCATAAAATTTATCACTACTGTCCGGTTTAATTGATTCAATTTTAGAAGAAATCCAGTATTCATAAGCCTTTCCACGCGATTTATTTTGGTGCCGATTTGAACTTAAATTCCACTTTTTCGAGTATTTTTAAGGTATTCCCCCAGCCGGAGAGTACCTATGAATACTGGCAAGACCTT
>Ga0164296_1002696_pt1 | contig 17339 bp, 12 predicted proteins | sample GEODES057metaG_FD_113533 | JGI IMG/M metagenome (GOLD analysis project Ga0164296, IMG submission 113533) | Dystrophic lake water microbial communities from Trout Bog Lake, Wisconsin, USA - GEODES057 metaG | ecosystem: Environmental > Aquatic > Freshwater > Lake | place: USA: Trout Bog Lake... | reverse complement strand
TTCGCCATCGCGCTCAAGAACGCCGGTCACAAAGGCTTGCCCGCGTTCGACCTCGCTCGAGGAGAGATCGAGACCGAAAAGACCGCCTGCTGCTTGTTCGCCTTTGGCGTCAGTAACGCGGTGGCGGAGCCAGGCCTCTCGAATCAGGGCGTGGCTTCCTGTGAGCTTGGCTGACACTGCATTGGCGATGTGATCGATGTAGGCGCCGAGGGCAGTCGTCGCCGCAGTCAGACTCGCCGAAGCTGCTTGCGCACCTGGGCTCACGAGCTCCGCGAGTAATGCATCGGGGTCGCTCAACATCGCCTGGAGCGCCTCAGGGTCACCTGATGAGGTCATCTTTTCGATGAGGGTCTTTTGGGCAGCCATGGCATCGGCCATTGAGGCGGCCAAGAGCTCCACGATTCGAGTGGCGGTGGCTGGGGCACTCAGAATTGTGTGGGCGGCAACTTCGTGGCTCAGTGCGAAGAGGCGGACTTCATCGAGAGGCAGACTCCAGTCTTCGGCAAACGCTGCCACGTTTCTTGGAACGAGAAGGACGTCGCTCCCTGCAGGCCAGGGAAGGGGGAGTGCGTAGGAGCCAAGCGCCCGTTCCGCCAAGTGACCTGCGGCAGAACCAAACTGCAAGCCGAGCATCATTGGTCCAAGCATTTCGGCGAATTGGTTGAACAGTGCGGCACCACCCATGCCTTGTTCGCCGCCCAGCTGTGTCAATGATGCACCAGTGGCGTCTGCCTGAGCAGCTACCACCATTTCGATGGTGGGGCGCCACGCCTCGAGTTGGGCGAGAGCCCATTGGCCCCGACCCACTGGTGTGACCGTCACCTCTGCTGCGGCGCTCCTGCCCGTGATTTCTGCGACATAGCGAGTGGCGATATCGAGAAGTTGTTCGTAGGCGATGCGTTCAAGCGGGTCTGGATTTTCATCGGGGCCACCGTCTGTAGCAACACCAACCGCCAAGGCACGAGCCGATTCCAGCCACGGGCTGGCACCCCCCTGACCACCAAGGATTTTGAGCAGATCGCCGAGAAGTCCATCAAAGGGGTTGTCGGGTGTCTCCATAACTGACCTCGATCCTAGGGGGCGTTGGTTAAGGTCACCGCAACACGATGCGACATTCCATCTCGCTGCACGACAAGAGTCACGTTGCTTGAGGCGGGGAGTGCATAGAGGGCATCAACGAGGTCAGACACCGTTCGAACCCGCGTGCCGCCGACATCGGTGATCAGGTCACCGACCTGCAGAAGACCTTGGGCCGGTCCCGTGGGATCGACGACCGTGACCTCTGCACCTTGATCGTTTTGGCTGGTCATAGCCTGCACTTTCAGACAACCATGTGTCGCGGCTGGTGTTGCCGCCATCGAACTCGCCAGTCCACTAATGGTGGAGGCCGGCAAATACGCGTTCGCACCCAGAGATGGGGTCGCAATTCCCACCAAACTGCCATCTTTGGCAACCAAACTGGACCCGGGAGTGGCAGACGTGCCCTTCACCCGCAGGGTGCCCAGTGCGACATTCTTCACGACGACAGGCGTGTCGCTTGAACTGACTTTTGCCGCCGACCAGGTGAACTTCGATTTCCCTGAAGCGTTGGTAACGCTGAGAACAGTGGCTCCCGAACTCGTTCCCATGGCCGCCGGTTCTGCCACTGGGGCAGGCAGCGCAGAACGTGGAGCGAGCAGTGTCAGACCAGTACGCGGGTCTTCACGAACCGCCACAGCAGTCACCGCCTGATGATCAGAGGTGATGATGGTGACCACAGAGCCGGCGGGAAGAAGCACGGTGATGGCCACCATGGTGCCTGCGTTCACGATGAGCCCTGAGACCGCCTTTGACGTGACTCCTGGACCACTGATGCGAACGCTCACCATTGAGGCTGCAGTGGGTTGCAAATAGGCCGGCGCGTCGGCCACGGTGCTTGCCCAATGGGTTGTGTCATTCGACTGTGTTGCGGTTCGAGTGGTGAGGACGATGCCTCCGGTCACCAAAACAACGGCGGCAGCGGCGGCGACAAAAGAACGAGAGCGGTGCGACGTCTTCTTTGGGATCGCAGCAGGGACCTGTCCCGTTGCCTGGAAATTCGGCAGTTCCGAGGGATGAATCCAACTGCGCGCGTTCGCATCGAATTCTTCAGACTCGCTGCCCTGGTTCTCTTCGTCGTGTGACACCGCCTCTTAGGCTACTGAGTCGAGGAGCAAGAAACTCGTCGTTGCGCCACGTCCTACAGTTGACACTTGTGGCACGTGAACTTGCGATTGACTTTGGCACGGCACAGACACGCGTCTGGGTGCGGGGTCGAGGTCTCGTGCTTGATGAACCGACAGCAGCGGCCGTCGACACGCGAACTCGAGAAGTGCTGGCCCTAGGTTCTGAGGCCTATGACCTCGTGGGGAGGACATCGAACCACGTCGTGATCGTCCGACCATTGCGTCAAGGCGCCATTACTGATTTCGACATGGCAGAACGCATGCTTCGTTCGATTCTGGCGCGCTGTGGTGTGACCAGAATGAGTCGACCGAAGGTCCTCTTAACCGTGCCGGTGGCAGCGACGTCGATTGAGCGACGTGCCTTGAAGCAAGCGGCGCAAAGTGCCGGGGCCTCTTCAGCGGTACTCCTTGAGACGCCTATGGCCGCAGCGATCGGACTTGGTTTACCAGTCCACGACCCCGTGGGTTCGGTGGTGGTCTCCTTGGGCGCGGGAACGTCGGAAACTGGTGTCATCTCACTTGGGGGGATCGTGGCGCAAAAAGCCCTTCGTCTCGGTGGGCAAGATCTCGACGCAGCAATTTCCAGCATGGTGCGACACAAGTTCGACGTGGTCGTAAGCGATCAAACAAGTGAAGAACTGAAAATGTCAGTCGGCTCTGCACGTCCTGACCACCTTGACCTCACTGCAGAGGTTCACGGCCGTCACACCACAACCGGCGAGCCGGCACTCGCCACGGTCTCCTCTGCTGATGTCACGAGTGCGATTCGAGACGCGTTAAAGGCGATTGTTGATGGCGTGGCGACCTGTTTAGCTGATTCGCCTCCTGAATTCGCGCAAGACGCGATCTTCGAAGGAATCCACCTGGTGGGTGGTGGGGCCTTGCTTGACGGCATCGTGCCGCTGTTATCAGAGGGAACGCAGGTGCCGGTGAATCTGGCTGCTGCACCTCGACATGTGGTCATTGAAGGAGCGGGACGTTGCCTCGATGATCTCACTCGCTTGAGCGCGTTGTTCAAGTCAGCCGATCGCTGAGTTGTCCTCGCGCCGTAACATCGCCACTGCTTGACGCACTTGCCAGTCTCGATCATTGGCGAGGCGATCAAGGGCGGCTTCGACGTGGTCGCCTTCAAAGGCCCCAAGTGCCGCAACAGAGCGTCGCCGTAACGCAGGTTTACCTTCGGTCGCTGCAAGGACGAGATCCAAACCTCTGGGATCGCCGAGTGCTCCAAGTGTTGCCACTGCTTCTTCGACCACAAGGGCGTCACTATGAGAGCGACAGGTGTCGCAAATGGCGCCGAGGGCAGCGACGTCTTGGCGGTCTCCAAGGGCCACGAGCACACTGACGACCACGGAGACGTCCTCGTCGTCGAGCGCGTGGATTAACGCGGCACTCAGGTCACCTGAGGCATCTGGACCCTGCGTACTCGCAAGTTGTGCAGCCCGGCGGCGCACGAGGGGGCTGGGATCGTTGAGCGCGTGGACGAGGTGTGAGACAGCAAGGCGGTCTTGGTGGCGGAGTGCGGAGAGTGCACTTGCTCGCAGCGCTGCTTCAGGGCTGAGAATGGCGCCATCAACTAAGGAGCGCGCTGCCTCATCTGTGGCGTTTGCTGCTGCCAAAAGAGCGGTGCGCTGCTCACGCAGCGTCACTCCCGGTACGGTGTCGGGATTATGACCCATGCAGGAAGTATGCCGTCCCCAGCACCTCGAGCGCGCATCGGGAGGCGTACTCGCATCTTTCTTCTCTGTGTTGCAGCCCTCGTGGCGGTGCTCGTTGCAGCCTTCGTCGTCTGTTGGTGCATCCCAAAACAGGACTTCGCCATCACGCCCGGGAGCGCGCAACCCGTGGCGCCGCTCATCAGTATCCAAGGACAGCAGCAGACTAAGGGTTCGGGAAAAATCATGCTGACTGACGTGCTGCTCACTCCCGTCGACAATCTCGCGAAATATCTCTGGTTCAAGGCTGACTCAAACGCCGACATCATTCCGCAAAGTGCACTGGTCTCGCCTGGGGTGAGTCCGAGTGAGCTCACGGCCCAGGGTTATCTCGAGATGGCGCAATCGAAATTGTCGGCTGAGGCGGCAGCGTTGACTCGACTCGACTATCCCGTCGGCGCGACGCCTGATGGCGCACTTGTAACACAGGTTGGCGCGAACGCCCCGGCGTCAGGTGTGGTCTCGGTTGCCGACATCATTACCGGCGTTAACGGTCAAGCGGTCACGAGCACCTGTGGTGTGATTAGCGATCTGCACACCTTGGACCCAGGGACCAAAGTCACGTTGACGATTCGACCAGCAACGATTCATCCCAATGGTTCCATTACGAATGGATCACCGGTTGTGAAATCTGTCGTCTTAGGAAAATCAACGAGCACGGTAGCGAGCGGTTGCCCCGGCGTTGAGGGACCTTCAAAGGCGTTTCTTGGCGTCGCCCTTCAAGACGACATCTCCTACTCCTTCCCGCTCCACATCTCCATTTCGACGCCGAACATCGGGGGTCCTTCTGCGGGTCTTGCCATGACCCTCGGAATTATTGACGAACTCTCTGGTGGCACGCTGGTCAAGGGCAAGACCTTGGCCGCAACGGGAACGATGGATCCGGAGGGCAATGTCGGCGACGTCGGTGGTGTGCCGCAAAAGACAATTGCTGTCGCGCAAGCGGGTGCCTCAGTCTTTTTTGTTCCTCAGGTCGAACGAGAGCCCGCTCTTTCCAAGGCACCGGCCTCGCTCAAGATCGTGGCAGTCAGCACACTCAACCAGGTACTGAATCAGCTCTTGGCGAGTGGTGGCACGATCAAGTTGGCCAACGGGACAAGAGAGAGTCGCACCTCTGTCCTCCCTGCGCCGTAGGCTAGAGCCATGGCGGAGGATCGAAGCAGAATCTCAACGTCGCGGCTGTCCTCTTCGGAGGTGGCTCGCGCCTCATTTACGATTGTTCGGAGAGGATTCGATCCCGAAGAAGTCCGAGGATTTCTCGACCAGGTGGCGCGAGAACTTGAGGCGTTAAGTGCCCGAGAAGCCGATTTGCGCAAAGTGGCATCTGCACCGCCGGCGCCAACACCTCCTCCAGTGTTGGACGAGGCCTCACTGACGGCACAACTCGGCCACAAGAGCGCCGAAGTCTTGCGTGCAGCGCATGACGAAGCTCGAGCTGTTCTCGAAGCAGCCCAAGCGAGAGCTAACGAATTGCTCAATGCCGCTCAAGCAAAGAGCAGCGAACTTGCAATTGAGGCTGAGCAAAAAGCTGCGGCACGAGTTGGCGATGCAGAAGTCGCGGCAAGTTCCTATGAGGCCGAAGCACTCGAGGCAGCAAAGAAGGTTGTCGCCAAAGGTCGCGCTGACGCAGAGACTCTGGTTGCTCGTGCGCGTCAGCAAGGGCGAGCCATGATCGATCAAGCTCAAGAGGCACGGAGCAGAGTACTTGGCGACATGAATGAACGCCGGCGCATGATGCACGTGCAGATTGAACAACTCCGAGCCGCACGCGATCACCTTGCACAAAGTGTGATTGGTGTCCGCAATACCATCGATGCGTTGACCTCACAGATCGCGAGCACGGACGAGGCAGCACGTGCCGCTGCTGAAGAAGTGGCCCGCCGGCAACCCTCCTTGGGTGAAATGGATCTTCCTCCTTTTGAAGTCACCTTTGATGAAGGGCTCGGTGTTGTCGCAGGCGATGCAACGGCTGAGCAAGGAGGCCAGGCCGACCTCGTCGACAACGCGGCCCCAGCGACGGGCAAAGTTCCAGCGGTACGTCCGAACGACGATGATGCACTGGCGCCTGAGCCTGGTGTAGTTGAGGAACTTTTTGCGAAGATTCGAGCCAGCGCACATGACGAACCAAGCGAGAAGGGTGCAACGGCCGCACCTAGCGCGCCGAGCGGTCCTGACGCGCAATTGCTTGGCGCACGCGATGCAGCGCTGTCCGCTCCACGTTCAACCTTGGCTCGCAAAGTCAAGCGCACGCTTCAAGACGAGCAGAATCGGCTTCTTGACGTCATCCGTGCCGGCAAGGATGTCGCCGCCATCCTTCTCGATGACGAACGAGCACTTCAAACGGTGATTGCCGCTGCGGCGGTAGATCCCATTCGAGACGCGGCGCATGCAGGACGAAATTTTGCTGCAGATCGAGGAATCTCTTCGCCGTCAAAGTTGTCCGATGCGGCAGTGATGGCACTTGCCGAGGCATTGGCTGGGCAGATAGCAACTCCCGTGCGTCGTCGACTCGAAGCAGCGGGAACTTCGGAAGACCCAGTCGCCGAAGTGAGCGCCGCGTTTCGCGAATGGCGGGGGAGTCGCCTCGATCGCGTCATTGGTGACGTCTCCCTCGACGCATTCTCAGCTGCCGTAGTAGCGGCCAGTGGCTCAGGAGCGATCCGTTGGGTGGCCAGTGGCTCGCCGAACCCGTGCCCTGACTGTGCAGATAATGCCCTCGAGGGGGCTGTTTCGGCGGGTGCGACCTTCCCTACTGGGCAATCGCACCCTCCTGCGCATGCAGGATGCCGTTGTGCAGTCGTTCCAGTTCTTGGCTAAGCAGCATAAAAAATGTCCCCGACGTCGCCGGACGTGACTTGCTGCTCTAGGCTCACCTTCTGATGAAATCCCCAGATGACGTTGCAGCGGGACAGACGCGTTCGGTTTCTCACCGTCGAGTCTGGATCGTGGCCATCCTTGTTGCCATCGTGGTGGTCCTGGGCTCCTTGCGTTCCTTGGCGGGATTGTGGACGGATCAGATGTGGTTCAGTTCCGAAGGCCAGTCAGGGGTCTTCAATACGCTTCTTGGCGTCAAGATAGGACTTGGACTGGTCTTCGGTCTCATCTTCTTTGGCGCCCTGTTTGCGTCCTTGCTTGTTGTTGATCGCATCGGCCGCACTGCGATCTTGACGGATCCAGAAGACGAGCTCGTTCGTCGCTACCAAATCGCCGTTCGCCCTTACGCCAAGCGCATTTACGCAGGCATAGCCCTTGTGCTCGGTCTCGCTGGTGGTGCCGCTGCACTCGGTCAATGGCAGAACTACTTGCTCTTCGTGCACGCCAAGAATTTTGGTGTGAAGGACCCACAATTTGGCAAGGACGTGGGCTTCTACATTTTCCGCCTGCCCTTTATCGAATTCGTCATCAGTTGGTTCTTTGTGTCCTTGCTGGTCATCACTGTGGTGACGGGAATCTTCCACTACCTCAATGGCGGAATTCGAGGTCAACGAGTTGGTAATCGAGTGCGGCCTGCGGTCAAGGTGCACCTCTCGGTCATGCTGGCGTTGTTGGCCATCATCAAGGCAGTGGGCTACTACTTTCAGGGCTACTTGCTCACCACGTCGAAGAATGGCTATGTCGAAGGTGCGGGCTATACGGACGTTCACGCTCGGATCCCCGCAATTGACCTCCTGTTTTGGGTGTCACTTCTGGTGGCAGCGATTTTGCTGGTCAACATTTGGCGCCGTGGCTGGACCTTGCCCGTCATCGGCGTCGGTCTCTGGGCCTTTGTAGCTCTCGTGATCGGTGTGATTTACCCCGCCATCTTGCAGGCAATCAAAGTCACTCCAGCACAGAGTTCGCTTGAGTTGCCATACATTTCTCGGAACATCACCGCCACCCGCGCTGCATTTGACATCAACAACGTGGTTGAAAAGCCCTTTGCCGGCTCAACCACAGTGAACGCCAGCGCTGTGCAGTCCGATGCGGCGACACTCGCCAATATTCGCCTCTGGGATCCAGACCCCACCATCGCACAGCAGACCTTCCAGAAGACCCAAGGTCTGCGGTCCTACTACGTTTTTAACTCGCTGGGTGTCGATCGCTACAACGTCGGCGGGCAAATGACACCGACCTTGGGAGGCGTTCGCCAACTCAATAGTGCGGACCTGCCGGCCTCGAGTTGGGTGAACAGTCACTTGGTGTACACACACGGCACGGGCATGGTGATTTCTCCTGCCAATCAAGTCCAAGCCAACGGCAACCCCAACTATGGGGTGTCCAACGTGCCGCCAGTCTCTGCGCAGGGCTATCCCTCGGCAGCCCAGAGCAGCATCTTCTTTGGTTTGAACCAGCCGGGCTATGTGGTCGTTGACACCAAGCAACTTGAACTTGATTATCAGACCATTACTGGCGTCAACGTTCAGAATCACTATGCGGGAACGGGAGGCGTGAAGATCAACGGCCTCCTGCGCCGCGCCGCGTGGGCGCTTCGCCTTGGCGACTTCAACTTGCTGATCTCAAACCTCATCACGAATGACAGCCGGATCATGTCGGTGCGAGACATCCAAGCAATGGCGACGAAGGCAGCACCATTCTTGTCCTTTGATGCCGATCCCTACAGCGTGATGGTCAACGGCCACATCGAATGGGTGCTCGATGGCTACACCACGTCGTCGCAGTATCCCTACAGCCAGAACGCCTCAAGCCTTCAGGTTCCCACGGGAAGTGGCCTGCCCTCGAGTTACAACTATGCCCGTAACTCGGTCAAGCTCACTATTGACGCGTACTCAGGCAAGATGACCTTCTACGTCACTGATCCTTCTGATCCAATGATTCAAGCCTACGAAGCTGCGTTCCCTGGGCTTTTCACTCCCGGGTCAAAAATGCCGACTGAACTGCGTGCGCACCTGCGTTACCCAGAAGACCTCTTCGCTGCTCAAACGGCCACCTATGGGCATTACCACATCACCAATGCCGCAGCCTTCTACAACGCAGGCGATGCCTGGGCGATTTCGCTCACCGCTGGTGCAGGTTCGCCGTCGCAGACCTTGGCCTTGACGCAGTTCACGAACTCGCAGGGCGTCACGATTCAAGGCGGCGCCCAACGGATGAGTCCGCAGTATCAGGTTGAATCGCTGCCCGGTACGTCGCAGCAAACCTTCACCATTACCGAGGCCTATACCCCTGCGTCATCGGGCAGCAATATTCAGAACCTTTCGGCATTCATGATTGGCACTTCTGACCCGTCGAACTACGGCAAGCTCACCGCCTACGTCACGCCTTCGGGCCAGAACACGATTGGTCCAGTGATGGCCGACGCGGAGATCCAACAGAACACAAAGGTTTCCTCCATCATCACGCCACTCGACCAGCACGGCTCAAGCGTCTTGCTCGGCAACATCCTCATGGTGCCTATTGATCAGTCGATGCTCTACATCCGACCGCTCTATGTCACAAGTTCCGGCAACCCTCTGCCACAGCTCAAGGACGTGATTGCCGTCTATGGCAGTCACGTCGACATCGAATCCTCACTCAGTGTGGCGCTTTCGAATGTCCTGTCTGTGTCTGTGCAGGCCAATAACAACGCCACCAATGGCTCGGGCGGCTCATCGTCAAACGTGTCGACTGCAGAAATTGCGTCCTTGCTCTCCCAGGCTCAGGCGGCCTATGCACAAGCCCAAGCCGCCCTGACCTCGGGCGACTTGGCCGGTTACCAGACGGCCATTCAGCAGATGTATCAGGACCTTTTGGCAGCACAGGCATTGCTGAGCAACTCCTCGTCAACGCAGTCGTCTGCCTCTTCGTCACAGAGTGCAACGGCGACGTCAGTCACTACCACGACGACAAAGGTGGCGACGTCTGCCGCCAAGAAGAGTTCAAAGAGCTCGACCTCTGCAACCTCGCAAAAGGTCCCGGCTTAAGCCTCTTCGTTGTCAGGTTCGTAGAAGTGCCTCGTCACCCATTCGGCGATGAGGGCGGGGCGCTCTTCGTCCTCAATGGCAACCACAATTTCTCTTGAGATTTCAATGGTGTCACCCTTTTGCTCGACGCCGACCAGAGTGACGGTGGCCTGAATGCGTGAGTTCACGCGGACAGGACTAACAAATCGAACCTTGTTGAAGCCGTAGTTGACGCCACCGGTCATTAAAGCGGTGTTGTCGTCGGTTTCGGTGATGTCGTGCGTGAGGTGAGGAAGCATCGACAAGGTGAGAAAGCCGTGGGCAATAGTGGTGCCAAAGGGGCCATCCTTGGCCGCCTCGGGATCGACGTGGATCATGGCGAAGTCCAGAGTTGCGTCAGCGAATCTGTCGATGACCTCTTGTGTCATCGTGAACCACGGTCCGGTGCCTTCGACGAGGCCGAGACGACTCGTGAACCAGTCGTAGGCCTTCTGACTCGTTGCTGACATAGTGAACTCCTTCAACTCAGTACACGCTGCGTGCAGTTTGTCGAACTTTTTATGTTGAGGGCAATTCCTGAATCGCCGGCGTCAGATTCCCTTGACGCAGTGGCCGGGTTCGATCCGGACGAGGACGGTGCTGTGCGTGGTGGGATTGTCAACGGTGACGTAGGCGGCACCTGGCTTTGAAGTCAAGGTCCCGCCATTGACGTAGACGCAGTAGCCGGTCTTTTGATAGTCGTAGGGCGACACGTAGACGGTGGTGGGTGCGTGAATATTTGGATCGGCTGAATACACAAGTGAGAAGTTGCCAGTCGCTTGAGCAAATTGCGACGTCAAGACATTGCCAGCAACGGCCACAGCGTGTGTTTGCGTGAGTGGCGCCACCACGTCGCTGTACGTGTTTTGGTTGCTAATGAGCGCCTCAGCAGAGCTTCCCGTTGGGTCGTTGTAGTAGCGCCACGCCCACCACGCCCAACTCAATCCCACCGACGAGGCATCGAGTACCTCAAGCGCGGCAAGCGCCGCTGAAGAGGTGGCACCAAATTCAGTCATCATGATGGCCGGTCCATTGGGTTGTTCTGGCGTGGCATAGAGCGGCCGCAGCTGTTCTTGGCGAATCATTTGGACGAGGACCATGTCGGCGCAGGCTTGCACGTTGGTTGGATTACCTGTCTGACCGCTTCGCTGTGAGCAGTAGTCGTGGAAGTTGTACACGATGCGGCCGAGTTTCCCTGGACTGGCCAAGAAGAGTGTTTGGCCCTGGTCCGATGCGTTGTCAATCTCTGGGAAGAGAAGATGGGTGGTGTCAATGGCGGAGAGCACCTGCAAGAGGCCTTCTGTCGGGACGCCGGTCGGGCAGGTGAGGGCCACCGTGGAATTAATTTCTTGCTGGGCCTCAGCAGCACCGCCATAGAGACATGACAGTCCAAGGGAATAGTCGCGGCCTTGATAGCCGTCCACCGATTGCAACGCCAGGGGTTCATTGATGGGGTCATAGCCAACAACCCACGGGTTGGATTTGAAGCGCTCGGCGACGGCAGCCCAGGACCGTTGGTAGTTCTGCTGTAGGCCACCTTGGACTGAGTTGTCAAAGAAGTTATTGAATGAAGCGACGACGGCAGGATTTGAATAATTGTTTGACCAGCGCCCTGGAGAAATAGTGATGGGATTTCCTGAGGTGCACGTGGCCCATGCCGGCGCACCTTCGCCACTAAAGACTGAGCTCCAGATGTCTTGGTGCATGTCGAGCAGGGCATAGATGTGGCGCTGCCCTAGTTCGTTGACCACTTTTTGCACCTGCGCGATGTAGGCCTCTGCGACTTTCTGATTCCACATGCCAGGATCGACGTAGGGACCTGGGTTGCACACACTCGGTTGGTTCGGCCCTCCGTGACCTGGCTCGATGCCGGCCCAGATGATGCCGACGCGCACCACGTTGAAGCCGAGGGAGGAAATGCGAACCGCATCTGCTTGGGCAAGCGAATTTGGCTGTCCTGGCGTGACGGTCAAGGTATAGGGGGCGAGCTTGTAGACGGCATTGACGCCATGCAGTGACACTGTTCGGCCAAATTTGTCCGTGAGAAATGCGCCAGTATTGGTTGTCGAGAGTGGCCCGTTGACGTACGTGTTCTTCTCGAGATTCGTTAATTTTTCAACTCCCGCAGTGCGCAGCGAACTGAATTGCTGGATTTCCTTTTGGGCCGAATTTGACGAACCACATGCTCCAAGTAGGGACGCACCAAGAGCGACGACGACAAGGGGAGCGAGAAGTCGGTGGAGCACAGAGAGATGCTAGGCCGTCCACGTGACAACGCGGTCTCCTTCGAGGTGCGCACCACTCATTGGAGCGCGAAGGTCTCGAGTGATAAGGTGGCAACCTACTTCGCCGCGGGGTGGAGCAGTCTGGTAGCTCGTCGGGCTCATAACCCGAAGGTCGCAGGTTCAAATCCTGCCCCCGCCACCATCGGGGAAGTACCTAAGTGGTACTTCCGAACTACCGAAGTCCCGGTTGGAGAGTCCTCCAGCCGGGACTTCGGCGTTTCAGGGCTCAAGCGCGTCTCAAAGAAGCCAAGACGCGAAGAAGCCGCCGCCTCTTCAGGCGACGGCTTCTCGGATCCGGTCACCGGGATCTGACACCGCTGGTCGTTGGATGGCAAAGGGAGGAAGTCCTTTCTGCACAAGAAGTTGGAGCAAGTGTGAGATTGTGATCTCAAAAAGGCGCCATAGTAAGGTGCTAGCGACGTGCGTGAGACGTACCGCACGAGAGAGACATTGGGGGAGTCAGGATGAGTCAGCGTCCACTTGAGGGGATCAAGGTCGTCGAGGTGTCGATGTGGGCATTCGTCCCATCGTGCGGTGCAGTTCTCAGCGACTGGGGCGCCGAAGTTATCAAGATTGAACCGCCAGCGGGGGACCCGATTCGAAACTTGAACATGGGAGGCATCGCACCAGGGACCGGTGGCTTCACCTTCATGTATGAGATCTTTAACCGTGGCAAGCGCAGTGTTGCCATGGACCTCAATGTTGAAGGGGCACGGGACATCCTCTTCAAGATGATTGAGGACGCAGATGTGTTTTTGATTAGCCTCCTTCCCTCAGCTCGGAAAAAATTGGGCATCGACATCGACGACATCAGGGCAGCAAATCCGAACATCATCTATGCCGCAGGAAACGGGCAAGGTGCCTTTGGCGATGAAGCGGACAAGGGTGGCTATGACTCACTCTCCTTCTGGGCCCGGACCGGTATTGCCTCTGCGGTGACCCCCGACGACGCGGAGTTCCCACTTGGTATGCCTGGCGGCGCTTTTGGTGACGGCACAAGCGGCGCCATTTTTGCCGGTGGCATTGCTGCCGCCATCGTCGAGCGCGACCGCACCGGCGTAGCCCCAATTGTTGATGGTTCTTTGCTCGGGACCGGCATGTGGGCGCTGCAGCCAGGAATTGTTGGCGCCAATCTCATCGGCGTTGATGAGATGCCCAAGATGACACGGTCGGCGATGCCAAATCCATTGGTGAACAATTTCCGCACCTCCGACGACCGTTTCATCGCATTGTGCATGCTGCAAGGTCAGCGCTACTGGCCAGGCTTCTGTGCGGCGATCGGACGAGACGACTTGATTGACCACCCCGATTACGCGGACGATGCGGGCCGTGCCCGCAACATTGAAGCTTGTCTTGCTGAACTCGATAAGACGTTTGCGACCAAGACTTTGGTTGAGTGGTCGGCGATCTTGGCGACCCAAGACGGCCAATGGAACATTGTGCAAAAGGCCGGTGAATTGGCCAAAGACCCTGCAGCGCTTGCCAACGGTTTTGTCCAAGACGTTGACTACGGCGATGGACGAGTGCTGACCATGGTGAGTACGCCTGTGCAGTTTGACCGGAAGCCCTCGTTGGCGTCTCCGGCACGTGAACTTGGCCAAGACACCGACGTCATCATGGGCGAGATCGGTCTCGACGAAGAGGCCATCATCAACGCCAAGATCAGCGGGATTTTGCTCTAAGACAAGTCCCATTTCTCGATGTTCCTGCGGGAATCTCGAGAGAAAATTTCCCTCTGTGCCATGGCAAACCTCTCTTGAAGAGGGTGTGGTGAGCAGGGTCTAACTTAGGAGGGTTAGTCCCTCCGAAAAAAGGCCCTCTCCATGTCTGAATCGACCATCATCTATACCCACACTGACGAGGCCCCCGCTCTAGCGACGTACTCGTTGTTGCCCATCGTGCGCTCGTATGCGGCGCAAGCTGGTGTGACGGTGGAGACGAGAGACATCTCCCTGGCGGGACGCATCCTTGCTACCTTTTCTGACTTGCTCCCCGAGCCGCAGCGGCAAAGTGACGCACTCGCTGAGTTGGGCGCTCTGGTGACCGATCCCTCGGCCAACATCATCAAGTTGCCAAATATTTCTGCATCCGTGCCCCAGCTCAAGGCGGCGATTGCAGAACTACAAGCCCAAGGCTTCGCGCTGCCTGACTATCCAGACGACCCACAAAGCGATGCTGAACGAGACATCCTTGCTCGCTACAAGAAGGTGTCTGGAAGTGCGGTCAATCCTGTCCTGCGTGAAGGGAACTCGGATCGTCGCGCTCCGGCCTCGGTCAAGAATTACGCCAAGACTCACCCGCATCGCATGGGCGCATGGGACGCCAATTCGAAGACGAATGTGGCCCACATGAATGGTGGCGACTTTTACTCTTCAGAGCAGTCGGCGGTCATGGAATCAGCAGGAACGCTTTCGATCGAACTCGTGACGAGCGCTGGTGCAGCTCCGCTTCGTGCGCCACTGTCGGTTCTTGAAGGTGAAATCATCGATGCCACGGTGATGCGTGCTGCCGCGCTAGACGTGTTCCTCGCCGAACAAATTTCGCGAGCAAAGGCCGACGGAGTGCTGTTCTCGGTGCACTTGAAGGCAACCATGATGAAAGTCTCTGATCCCATCATCTTCGGTCATGTGGTCCGCGCCTTTTTCCCGAAGACGTTTGCTCGCTATGGCGACGTGCTGGCCGCAGCGGGGCTGAGCCCGAACAACGGACTCGGCGCCATCCTTGCTGGCCTCAGCGGACTGCCTGAGGGCGACGCCATTCAGGCATTCTTTGACGCGGAACTCGCAGATGGTCCGGCGCTCGCGATGGTTGATTCCGACAAAGGCATCACCAACCTTCATGTGCCAAGCGACGTCATTGTTGACGCGTCAATGCCCGCCATGATTCGTACATCGGGACACATGTGGGGCCCTGATGGCGAAGAAGCAGACACCTTGGCCGTGCTGCCCGATGCCAGTTATGCCGGCGTCTACCAAGTCGTGATTGACGACTGCCGAGCCAATGGCGCATTCGACCCTGCCACCATGGGTTCGGTTCCCAACGTGGGACTCATGGCGCAAGCAGCCGAGGAGTATGGCAGCCACGACAAGACCTTCGAAATTCCCGAAGCGGGCATCGTGCGAGTAACCACAGAAAGTGGCGACGTCCTCTTTGAAGTTCCTGTTGCGCCAGGCGACATCTTTCGCATGTGCCAGACCAAGGACATTCCAATTCGCGACTGGGTAAAGCTGGCGGTGTCTCGTGCTCGTGCCACTGGAGATCCGGCCGTGTTCTGGCTTGACGAGCAACGCGCCCACGATGCCAACGTCATTGCAAAGGTCAAGACGTACTTGGGTGACCACGACACCTCAGGGCTCACGATCGAGATCATGTCGCCGGTGAAGGCAACTGCCTTTTCTCTGGAGCGAATTCGTCGAGGCGAAAACACGATTTCGGTAACGGGAAATGTGTTGCGTGACTATCTCACGGACCTCTTCCCCATCCTTGAACTTGGAACCAGCGCCAAGATGCTCTCTGTGGTGCCACTCATTGCTGGTGGGGGGCTCTTCGAAACTGGTGCAGGTGGATCTGCGCCGAAGCACGTGCAGCAATTGGTCAAAGAGAACTACTTGCGATGGGATTCACTTGGCGAGTTCTTGGCCTTGGCAGTGAGTTTCGAGCACCTGGCCAAGAGCACCGGGAACGCTCGTGCACAAGTGCTCGCTGACACTTTGGACCGTGCCACTGGAACCCTGCTGAACGAAGACCGTTCACCAAGTAGAAAGCTCGGGAGTACAGATAATCGCGGGAGCCACTTCTATTTGGCGCTGTATTGGGCCCAAGAACTTGCAGGCCAAAGTCAGGACGCCGAGTTGGCCACAATCTTTGGTGATATTGCGCGACAACTAGAAGACAATGAGGCAACCATCGTTGCGGAACTCCTCGCAGTTCAGGGCTCACCGGCAGACATCGGCGGGTACTACCAACCAGATCCTGCAAAGGCAGCGAGCGTGATGCGTCCCTCGTCGACGTTGAATCGTATTGTTGATTCGCTCGCATAACAGCGAAGCACGCACGACGAAGCATCGAGACTGCTTCTGGGAATACCAGCCCCCAATTCAGACAACAATTCAGTGGCGCAGTTACCCGAGTAGGTTGCTCGCGACTCATTTAAGGCCGAGTTGGATCAAGTGACACCGTGACGAATGTAGAGACTGTCAAAGTCATGGGTCTGGAAATCACGAGACCGCTCTGGTCAAGAACGGGAGTTGTTCTTCGTCGAAAGATGCTGCACCCTGAGCTGCTGTCAAAACGGAGACTTCAACTCTGTATGTCTGCGTGACGCTGCGTTCTGGCGACAATGATCCGAGAAGAAACTAAGAGCAAGAGCACCAAGACCATCAAGATGAATGCGGCATCGAAGGACAAGTAACGAAGCGCATTCGACGGCTGGTTGTAATAGGCCCACACGGGATAGGTGAGATAAGAGACCGGCGAGTGGGTTAAGGCCAGCGTCGGCATAGTGTTGGCCCATCCAGCCGTGTAGAGCAAAGGTGCGGTTTCGCCGCCGGCAATGGCGAGGGCCATCAGGAGCCCCGTGGTAATGCCAGGCAATGCAGACTTGAGAACGACATGACGAAGTGAGTAGCCCGTCGACATACCAAGCGCCTCTGCGCCTTCACGATACCCAGTGGGCACTTGATTCAGAGAGGTCTCTGTCGCTTTTGCGATATACGGCACGACCATCATCGACAAGATGATCAATGCCGGAAGCAGTGAATAGCCCCAGTGCAAACCAATCACCAAGGCGACATAGCCAACGAAGCCAAGCACGATGGAGGGCACGCCAGAAAGCACTTCGGTGGCAGTTCGGAGGAAGCCGTTAAAGCGCTGCGCACCTTTTGAGGTGCCACTCATTTCCGACAGATAAATACCGGCACCGATGCCAATGGAGCCCGCAAGAAGTGCGACGCCAAACATCAGCAACAAGGTACCGACGATGGCATTGCTCAATCCTCCGTGCGCACTGTCGTGAATGAGCACGCTGAAGGAGAAGTGGGGGAGAGCTCGACTAATGATGCCGATCAAAATCCACAAAGCGGGCAGCAAAACGAGCAGGAGCGCCCCAATCGTGCTCGCCCGATAGAGCTTCTGGCGAAGCACGCGACGGCGATGAGCTCCTCGTTGGTGGGCTGGAGTTTCGAGTGTCTGAGCCATTTGGTCTTAGCCGTTCGGGAG
>Ga0164296_1002694_pt1 | contig 17344 bp, 17 predicted proteins | sample GEODES057metaG_FD_113533 | JGI IMG/M metagenome (GOLD analysis project Ga0164296, IMG submission 113533) | Dystrophic lake water microbial communities from Trout Bog Lake, Wisconsin, USA - GEODES057 metaG | ecosystem: Environmental > Aquatic > Freshwater > Lake | place: USA: Trout Bog Lake... | reverse complement strand
GTAGCACCAGCGAACATACTGCTCATTTCACCTACTGCTGCTGTGTTCCAGCTGTTCAAGGACTGATTGAATGAGTTCGCCCCGTAGAACATACTGTTCATGGCGGTTACTGCTGCGGTGTTCCAACTGTTCAAGGGTTGATTGAATGAGGTTGCGCCAGTGAACATAGCTACCGTATTCGTGACTGATGAGGTATTCCAAGTATTGATTAACTGATTGAACGATCTTGCTCCACTGAACATATTACTCATATCAGATACTGATGCGGTGTTCCATGTACTTAGAGGTTGATTGAATGCGGGTGCGTTGTTAAACATACTGCCCATATTGGTCACATTAGCCGTGTTCCAAGTGTCTAGAGGCTGGTTGAATGACACTGCGTTGGTAAACACACCGTTCATAGTTGCGACTGTGCTGGTATTCCACGAGTTGAGCGGTTGGTTGAATGCTGTAGCACCAGAAAACATGGAATTAATTATAACGATACTGTTAGGCAGGTAATTCGGTACAGTGAAATTATACGGCTGATTTTGAAATGCGTATGTTAGATCAGTGATAGTATTTAACCATGATGGCATCGATAGTATTGTTACTGGGTTACTACTACTATTAGTTATTCCACTAAATACCGTGGCTGACCCTGTAACTGTAACCGTGTATGTGCCTGGGTTCGCATATGTGTAGCTCATTGATCCACTAGAGGAGCTTCCGTCGCCCCAATCTACTAGTAGACCAGAACCAGTTAAATTCATCGTTATATTCAAGTCTGTTGGTGGAATCACAACTACTGCTCGGAGTGTATCACCTATGGCGGGAGGTGTCGCCGGTGACGCACTATAATACGGATCGGGTACTGTCGGTAGACTGGGATTATAGAGATTGAAGTTAGGGTAGTATTCTGAGATCATCAGAAATGAGAACCCTTGTCCGACAGTAGGATCGGAAAAGATATTTTGAGCGCTCTGAATGCTGACGACAGGCCAGTCGGAAAGATCCTGATTTATTGCGGTATAATCAAACATATTGTCCATGACAGTGACTCTGCTGACATTCCATGTGGCAAGAGGCTGATTGAAGAGATTTGCACCGTAGAACATACAGTTCATGTTCACCACGTTACTTACATCCCATTCGGTGACGGGGGCATACACGTTATTTGGTGTTGCGTTTGATTGAAAGAAGAGATAGGAGAGATCCGTGACTGAAGGAGGGAGACTGGCAGGAATACTGACTAGACCTGTGCCCTGCCAAGCCAATGCACCTGAAAGAGAGGTCAGGGTGGGGAGCCATGTATCAATAGAGATGGTGATATACCAGCCCGCAGTTTGGTCAGGACCAGGATTTGCTACATAACCTATGCCATAGGAATCGGCCGTACCGGTCACTGTTACAGTGTAGGTGGCCTGATTTGCATACTGATACGACGGGGCGGATGTATAGCTATTGACTTTGCTGCCGTCACCCCAATCCACGTAGATGAATTGTCCATCTCTGAACCCGAATGGAAGGACGACCAAATTATTGAGAGCAGTTGGATAGAGCGTGATCACCATTTTGCTGTAGTTCTGACCTGCTAGATTCAGGATATTGGCCTTGCTGTAGGCCAAATGGTCACTGGCAGAGCTGAACCGATAGGGGGCGTTCGGGTGAACTGTATTGTAGATCTGTACAAAACCGATAGCTGCCCGCTCCTTTGCTCTCTGGACGACGCCGTCGCCTGATAACTGCCGATTATATGTCGACATTCTTCTACTTGTACTCCTCCTTTAATAATTCTACCAAGGAGTCGGCGTGTTCTAATGCCCCCTCGATCCACTGCTGCTGCAATGAAAATGACTCGCCCACCAGATGAAGTCGCGGATGCGTCTGTGGCATAGGATGGAGTGCCTGCTGGCTGGCCTTACGATAGTCATAGTCCCCAGGAAGCCAGTAGGAGCAACCGTCGCGCCAGAGATGAGCGGTTGTTTTCTCTGATTCGGGAACCGTCAGTTCGGGAAAGAGGGCTTGCGTCTCCTGCTGAATCTTGGCTTTTAGCTCCTCATTGCGGTCCTTTTTGTGTAGATCATGCCAGAATTCTATGTCACGGGAATCTAAATATGAGCTCATAATGATACCCTTTGTTTTATCCACAGGAATGATATAGCGGAGAGGAGAGTTCGTGACCACGCGGGATGGGGGAAACCAGGAGGAGTCCTTGTAGACGGAGTAGATACGCATTAACGGCTCCATACGGATCTTTTTCAGGAGCAGGTGATCCGGTGAGAAGGGATAGATCCGTTCCAAGGCGTTCACTGGGGTGGCTAGAACCAGACGAGAGGTTGTCCACTCCTTAAAAGACTTGCTTTTGATTCCTGTGACACTGTACATGTTATCCTCTTTCAACACTATACGCTGTACCTCTGCGTTGAATTCAAAGGTGATACCCAATGAGCGTGCATCCTTAACAAGATGCTCAGTGAGTCTGGTGAACCCGCCCTTGGGAGCCGAGAAGGAGCCCGATGAGAGGCTGTTATAGAGGTCTACCGATGAATCACCGCTCATTATCTCCAGTTCGGCCCGATAGGGGTAGGTCTCCAAGAGTGCGTTGGCCTGCTGTGGCCCCATGGCCTCAATCGTCACCTCACGAAGGGTCTTGGTTCGTAGGACTGCCGGTGGCAGTTCACGATAGAGCTTAATCAACGTGGACCAGAGCTCGTCGAAATGGTCCGCTTTAGTGGTTTCGGTACCTAATCTACGCCACCCTATGGCCTCGGGAAGAGGGTGTGTGTCGATGTTATAATGTTTCAGAAGGGCGTGTAAGCGTTTGTGCGAGCTGTGTATGCGACCGGCACCTGTATCGTACTCTATAGTCTTATTGGCCACAGTAGTGTGATAGGTGTACATACGACCACCAGCCTCTGGATTTGCCTCCAAGACATGAATCTTAAGGTCCTTCTTGTATCGTTTCAGATTGATGGCCGTTCGTAGACCCGCTGCTCCTGCACCGACGATCAATACGTCTATCATCCCTGTGTAGGGTCCTGAACTTTTATGGGGTATTATGGTAAAAAATGACCTATAGAAACTCTTATTGAAGAGGCAATGGCCGCATATACAGAGATTGTGAAGGGTGGCAATAGCAACGACCCCGTCTACATTCTGAACTTTGATGGTGGGGCTCAACCCAATCCAGGTCGTGCTGGGTCAGCCGCAGTGATCTCGGATCCTACTGGTGCGGTCTTGTATGAATGTGGTGAATATCACCCACACGCCACTAATAACGTCGCCGAATACGGCGGTCTTATTATTGGCTTACGTATGGCACTGAAAAAGGGTATTACGCGGCTGCTGATTCAGGGTGACTCCAATCTGGTGATCAGTCAGATCTGCGGTAGCTGGGCTGTCAATAATCCAAGAATGAAAGGATTATATAATGAAGTCCGTGGGCTTATTGTACAGTTTCAGTACGTGGCATGTCGTCACGTCTACCGTAGTAACAATGCCCACGCGGATGCGTTGGCAGATGAGGTGATCCTCGGTGGGCGGGGATTTGAGCGCTGTGTTTCAGTAGAACCCACTGAAAAACGACAGACCGAAATCACCCGTCTCTATGATCACGACGAGGCCCTCTGGCGAATCAAGGAGGCACTCGATCGGATCTTTACAGAGAGCGATGAAGAGACAGTGCAGGAGATCCGAGCTATCCTTGAACGGACGCGGCAATAAACTCCTTCAGACTGAGCTTCGTCTGCTTCCCCTTGGCATTTGTACCGGTGATCACGTAGATCGAGTCCCATCCGTTATCTGAATGGATGTTTGGATTTACTGTCGACTTTTTGGCGTAGCTGAAATGACTGGGTGTATTGTACTCGTCTTTACCGCAGACAATCAGATATCCATGAGGAGCCTCTGCCTTGTGTGTGATCTTTGCTACAAAGGTCTGCTTTTTATAGGTGAGGTGAACCTCCTTATTCAGAAGCAGACGCTTCAGGGCGGCGTGACGGTCTGACTCTGGCGTGACGGATGGTGCCGCGATCTCGTCCTCTGGCGTGGCGGATGGTGCCGTGATCTCGTCCTCTGGTGGCTGCTCATCGTAGATATCCGATGTAGCAAGTGGCTCTGACTCACTTGTAATCTCCTCCATAGTGAACATGTTTCGCATCTGCTCAATATTACGCTCCAAATCTGTTAGGCGATTATCGACCTCTTTATCTGAGAACTTTCGGTGAACAGTAGTGACGCAGTAGATCAGATCGAATACAATCGCTGCCAATGCAGCTAGACCGATTCCTAGCATTGTAACATTCAATGGCTCCCCTGGCATGGAATCTGTATAGGTGAGATTGACTGACATCTTTTACCGAATCTCTGGTGGTAGCACCGATCTCAATTTTTAGACGCTTTGCTTTATTTTCCTACTGATCAGTAGAAGAATGGTCTATAGCACAGTCTGTAAGTGGTTAGAGGATTATCTTAGAGACGAGGAGGTTGAACTCTATGATAACTGGGATTTCATGGAATGGATAACCGAGTCTGAGATTGTAGAAGTCTTTGAGACTATGGTTCTAGAGACTCTCAATCGCAAAGAGTCTAAAAAGGATGCTACGACGATCTTTTATGGTCTATTATGGGAGTTCTATCTATTGCGACGGGATCTCTATAATAGCCAGATTGAACCGGATTTGGTGGCGTGCGAACGTTTAAAACTAGTAGAGGGTACGATACCGCATTCACCTAAGTGGTGCCAAGAGAAGCGTAATCTGGTGACAGCAAGTGAATTCTCCACGCTCCTGACGGGTTGTAAAAGACCGATTAAGAGTAAAGTCGTTCAACAACTCGCCGATTCCCGCAATGAGCAGACTGTCTGTTTGGGGCGGCTCTCCCCTATTGCGTGGGGCCATCGGTACGAAGCGGTTATACGTAACGTATATGCGAAATACGTCGCGAAGGGAGAGATATTTGATGAATGCGGGCGTATAAGACACCGTACCCTAGACCGATTGGCAGCTACACCCGATGGTCTGGTCCTTAGCGGCCCCCGTGCTGGTCGTCTTCTAGAGATTAAGGCACCAGTCTCACGTGAGATTGAAGAGGGGATCCTACCTGAAGCCTACTATGTACAGATACAGGTACAGATGGAGGTCTGCGATGTGGCGGCTGCTGACTACTGTGAGTGTCAGATCCGGGCCGGGTCTACATGGCAGCTACCTCTGGGTTCTGGTGTATTGTGCGTTGGTGCCGTTGCCGTAGTAGGTAATCTCGAAGATCCCGCTGGATGGGTCTATGAATATTCACCAATATACGAAGAGGGGGCGGAGGGACGGGCTCTAGCGGAGGCGTGGGTACCGATTGGTGATCTTCTTGAGAGGCAACTCTGGCAGGTAGAAAAGATACAGACTATCACATTGAGACGTAACCCCCGTTGGTGGTCGTCTATCGGTCTCCCTGCTTATACTGAGTTCTGGAAGAACGTCGAAATGGCACGAACCGACCCCATGTTTCAAGCACCGGCTTTTCTAGATGAAGATATCCCAACAGGACCCATGTTCATAGACTGATACCGCCAAGTACCGAAGTTAAGCACCCCCACGGGTGCTTATCTCTGGGGGCTGGCTTGGTTACTATTTATTGAATCTAAGAAGCAAGTTATTAGATTCAATACAAGACGTTAGGACCGGTCTGCTTACTGACCATAACGACATTCAGCAGACGCCGGTGCTTTGACACCCACGGGGATAGGGGACCCGATTGATCCCTCCCGTGGAGCATAGAATGAACCCACTAATTCCTTGAACGGAGCACTACAGGAATCTGGGTATGTGTGTACATAATTATTGGTACGTTGACTGTAATCGCCTAGCTTTTCAGGTAACCTATTACCGTCTTGTTCAAAGCACTTCTGTTGTGTCAATATACCGAAATTGTTGTAAGGACGGGTGATCTCCAGAACATCCTTAATTATATGTGCGGGGCCCTCCTCGTTAAGATCGGGGCTCAACTTTGATCTCTCCTCTATCGGTTGTACCTCGGCTTTCTCTGGGGAGGAGAAGCCCTCTATGCGACTGAAGCGGGTACCACCCAAAAGATTTACGGCTGCTAGGCCAACTACTACAAAGAGCATTATCAATACTATATCTTGGTCCTTCATTCGTGGCCCTCTACAGGTTGAGTGGGAAAATTACTGGTGCCGACGGCGGCGTCTGGTTCTCCGCATACTACCACCAGATGCGGCTTTGCGTGTGGAGACAATATGCTTTGAGGGACACTTATACTGTGTCTCCCATCGCGGGGTCCGTCGTTCAGTGAATACTTTGCCTAATCGTGAAATATAGTAGGCTGGCACGATAGGTGCTGGTATACCCGCATCATAGAGCATCTGTTGATATGTAAAATCCAGAATATAGTCATTACTAGAGGTTTTTAAACTATCCGTGTTGGAGAGTATTATTGCGTAATGACCACACATTTTAACGGTAGAGGTTTTATTCTGCGTTACGCATGCGGTAAGACGCCCAATATCACTACATTTATCAATCTGACAGAAGCAGACTCTCTTAAAATAGATACCGGTTGCTTTATCAAAAAGCATACAGACAATCTCTCTCCCCTTCTCAACGCAGACTTCAGTCACTTTTACAATACTGCTTCCCCCTTTCAACCATTCAAAGAAATCGTTAGCCACGACGCCACAGAATCCGCGTCGGGATGGCGATATAGCTCCATAGGTCGCTTCTATATTGCCTTTACAGGCATTGATCCGTCCCTCTAAATACTGTGTAAATTTATCATATATTGTCGATTTATAGTATTCTGGTGGTGTCCATGCAGCCGTGCCGATTATACCGGCCATCTACTGATTAGTTCTAATTTTATGATGTACGATACTTGGCGGTAGTTTTTCCGAATCTGGTGAATGAGTTTTTACTTAAACCTGCCGTATGAGCCTCACATATAGAGACCATGGGGCGATTCGTCTTTATGCGGCACGGTGAAGCCGAACATAATGCCGCGTACCGGACCGTCGGTGATGCTGCCTTTGCGGATCCTGCCTTCAGAGACGCACGGCTGACCGATGAGGGAGCGAATCAGTGTAATGAGACAGGAGAGACACAATCTGGTGATTTCAAAAAGTTTGACGCTATCTATACTAGCCCTCTGTCGCGGTGTATTCAGACCGCAATTCTGATGAAGCAATGGGTCCCCTGCGATAATTTCAATGCAGTGGACGAATTAGTTGAGCGCCGTGGCGGCGGCCATATCTGTAACGTGCGTCGGAGACGTGATGCTATTAAGGAGGAATTTGGTGAGCACGGTCTTAATTGTGATCTGATTACGGAGGAGGACGAGGATTGGAGCGACCGCGAGCCCCTCCAATTTGTTGAGTCGCGTATCTTGATGTTTTTGCGCGGTATACTTCCACTCTATGAGGACTCAGACGCCGACGTTCTGATCGTTACGCATCACGATGTTCTCTATGTTTTGTTGGGAGGCGTGGACATGAAGAACGCAGATACAATTGTACTCGATGCGGAGGAACTACGAGTCCTTTTATATTAGCAAGTCTTAATGGTGTTGGGCTTGTTGAGTGTTCCGGCAGCGGCCACCGCAAAGGGGCTTCTGGACGAGATGCAGGGTGTGGTTGATTCGTATCGGGATACTGACGTTGGTCTACTGGTGGCCTTTACACAATGGGTCTTAGAAAGACGCTTTACTGGATTGCTAGCGGTTGCAAAGGGATATCATCTTAATACGGAGGAACGCACAAGGTACATCAATATAGTTAATTCATATGTTGCGGTTTACGCAGTTAGACACGACTCTGTTCACGCGAATTCCTATATAAATGTACCACTAATCGGGTAAATCCCTTAAAATTGAGCCCGGCTCTTGCGTTGACCCGATCAATCAAAATGAGCAACTCTAATCTAGAGATGTCAAGTGAGATGTACGTTGTGAAGCGTGATGGCCGCCGCGAAGCTGTAGCCTTTGAGAAGGTCTCTGAAAGGCTACGTAAGGTCGCTGTCGGGCTCCGCGTCAACGTTACGGCTCTGGCACAGAAGGTGCTAGTTCAGATCGTCGATAACATTACGACGTCTCAGCTCGACGAGCTGGCAGCGAATCTAGCGATCTCCAATGTCACGATCAATCCTGACTACGGGACCCTGGCTGCACGGGTCATTATCAGCAATCACCAGAAGAATACGCCTTACAAGTTTGCTGAGGCGATGACGACGCTGACCCTGACTACGGATAAGGCGGGGAAGGTCCGTCCCGTGGTCGATCCTGAGTTGGCTCGTGTAGCCACGGAGCACGCCGAGTTGATCGAGTCGCACATCGATTACGAGCGGGACTACTTGCTGGATTTCTTCGGCTTTAAGACACTGGAGAAGGCGTATCTGTTGCGTGGGGCAAAGCGGGCCCTGGTGGAGCGGCCGCAGCATATGTGGATGCGTGTCTCGCTCGGGCTCTGGCTTCCTGCTGCTGCTGCTGGTACAGGGGACCTGTCGTGGCTCGATCGGGTCTTCAAGACCTACGACATGATGAGTCGTAAGCTCTTCACGCATGCGACACCGACTCTGTTCAACTGTGGGACGCCTCGTCCTCAGCTCTCCTCCTGCTTCCTCCTGGCTCTCAAGGAGGATAGCATTGAGGGGATCTATGATACGCTGAAGCAGTGTGCTCTGATCAGCCAGCACGCCGGTGGGATCGGTCTTCACATTCACAATCTGCGGGCTCGCGGTTCGGCCATTCACGGGACGAACGGTACCAGCAACGGTCTGGTACCGATGTTGCGGAACTTTAACTCGACGGCACGGTACGTTGACCAGTGCTTCACACCTGACACGGTGGTTCACACCAGTAGTGGACGTGTCGCTATTGCTGATATTCTTCCAGGTATGAAGGTCCTTACTTCAGGCTGTAGTGAGAGCGTAGAGGAGACTGGTAAGCACTATGTTCAGAGCACGGAGGGGGCGACATGGTGTCAGGTGAATAATCTTGTCGAGCACGAGTACAATGGGGAGATTCTTCACGTTGTTACCGATGCTGGAGCTGTTAATGTAACTCCCAGTCATCCCGTCTTGGCAGCTAGTTCTTCTGGTGATCTGGACTATGTGGAGATTGGTAAGCTTTCTACTGGTACCATGATCCGATCCTTTAACGATGAGCTGCTCCCTACATGGGTGTCTGTCAAGGAGATCACTAAGTTACAGTATAATGGAAAACTCTACGACTTGGAGGTTAATGGAACACATGATTATGTGGTTTCTGGTCTGGGTGTCGTGCACAATGGTGGCGGCAAACGCAATGGTTCCTTTGCCATCTATCTGGAGCCCTGGCACGCGGACATCCAGGACTTCCTCAAGCTGAAGCTGAACAACGGCAATGAGGAGGAGAGGTGTCGCGACCTCTTCTACGCCCTCTGGGTGCCAGATCTCTTCATGGAGCGGGTCCAGAACGGCGGTGATTGGACGCTCTTCTGCCCCGCCGAGGCCCCTGGTCTAGCCGATGTGGTCGGCGATGACTTCAAGACCCTCTACGAGCGATATGAGGCGGAGGGCCGCGGTCGTACGACGATCAAGGCACAGAAGCTCTGGTTTGAGGTCCTTGACTCGCAGATCGAGACGGGGACGCCCTACCTTGTCTATAAGGATGCGGCAAACAAGAAGTCCAATCAGCAGAACCTCGGTGTAATCAAGAGTAGCAACCTCTGTTCGGAGATCATTGAGTACTCTTCGGCTGAGGAGACGGCGGTCTGTAATCTGGCCTCTCTAGGTCTCCCCTCCTTCGTCTCTGATGGGAACTTCGACTTTGCCTCTCTACGGGAGGCTGTTCGTGTGGTGATTCGCAATCTCAATCAGGTGATCGATATCAACTACTATCCGACACCTGAGACGCGGACTTCGAACATGCGGCACCGACCTGTAGGTCTGGGTGTACAGGGACTGGCAGATGTCTTTGCCCTCATGCGTGTGCCGTGGGAGATCGCTGGCGATGGCGGAAGGGTTGTGGCAAATCCTGCCACAGTACTGCTGAACAAGCGGATCTTCGCACATATCTACTATGCGGCCGTGGAGGAGTCCTGTTTGCTGGCTGAAGAGCAGGGACCCTACAGCACGTTTAAGGGGTCGCCTGCTGCTGCGGGTAAGCTACAACCCGATCTCTGGAATGTTGAACCCGTTGACGATGAGGGACTGGACTGGGCTTCGCTGCGTTCGCGTGTTCAGACAGTGGGGCTCCGCAACTCGTTGCTGGTGGCACCGATGCCCACAGCCTCGACGTCGCAGATTCTCGGCTTCAATGAGTGCTTCGAGCCTTTCACAACCAATATCTACAAGCGGCTGACTCTGGCAGGGGAGTTCATCCAGGTGAACAAGTATCTGGTCGCCGAGCTGTTGCGGCTAGGAGTCTGGTCTACGGAGCTGAAGGATAAGATTGTGGCCAAGGGTGGGTCTGTCCAGGGGCTAGCCGAGATCCCTGCTGATATCCAGGCACTCTACAAGACTGTCTGGGAGCTGAAGCAGAAGACCCTGATCGATCTGGCAGCGGATCGCGGTGCGTACATCTGTCAGTCGCAGTCGCTGAATCTCTTTGTAGCCGACCCTGACTATTCTAAGCTGACCTCCATGCACTTCTACGCGTGGCAGCGGGGGCTCAAGACGGGCATCTACTATCTGCGGACCAAGCCACCGGTCGCCGCCCAGCAGGTGACCATCGACCCCACGTTGCGTCTGGGTGTTGGTGCGACAGTGGTCGAGGAGAAGGAGTGTCTGATGTGTTCCTCCTAGTTATAGAATACCAGGTAAGAGGAATGTTCGCGTAGGAAATCCTGTGTTGCCAGATCGAACTGTTCAATCAGATAGATCCCCTTTCGCCTATCCTGATGTTTTTGATCTGGGTGTAAAAAGACTACGAAACAATCCAGATCAATGACCCCACGGAGCTCCTTGATATTTTCAATACGATTGTATGGATCTATAACAATGAGCGTTTTGGCGTCATGGTCATCTCGAAAACACTGAAACATCTCGGTCAAATCCTCATCACTATCTGCAATAGCATATTCACCGGTAAGGAGCATTATAGTGATAGGTAGTCATGCTTATTTAAACCAAATCTCCAAAAAATTGAGACGACATTTCGATACAAAGCTGGGTTGTAGCCTTGTAGCGCAATGGATAACGCGTCAGCCTTCTAAGCTGAAGATTGTGGGTTCGACCCCCACCTGGGCTATTTCACCTATTTTTGCTTTAAAATTGAAGGGGCCTTTTGCTAGGATGGGTGAAGTGCGGTCCAGTAGCGTAATGGATAACGCACCAGTCTTCGGAACTGGGGATTGCGGGTTCGAGTCCCGTCTGGACCTTTTTTGTCAAGTAACCAGACCAGTCCCACGGTTGCTTAATTTCGGTTGCCGGGTTGCGGGCCGGGGTACGACTCTGGTTCAGTCATATCCAAGATATCCTGTGTCACTTGCCTCTTATTCTGCTCCATATACTCACGCATCTCGTCTTCGGACATCACGCGGGAGGAGGCCAGTTGGACTAAGACACCACCCTGACTAGCAGCAAAGCTCTCACGGGTCTTATTGATTTTTAGGCTCAATAGAAGGAGCGGTAATGTCACGATCAATAGACCCACTACGGTGTAATCTATCTTGAATTTCATCCTATATAATATTGGGGTAAAAATTGAGGTCATCTTATAAACCGTGCGTCTTTTATATAAAATGCAGTATACACTCCATCTTGCTGTTGACCCACTCTTCTACAGTCTCTACACTACAGCTGCTATTAAGTATAATACTACGCCGACGGTGGATCGGAATTCGGGCTTTGATCTCTATAATGAGAGCAATCTACAGATCAATGATTTTGCCCTTCTCAGATTCGGTGTTGTGGCGGCTTGTGCCACCTCACCCGTGGATACTGCCGCGTACTGGCTCTGCCCTCGATCCAGTATCAGTAAGACGGGACTGATCTGTGCTAATTCACAGGGACTGATTGACAAGGGGTACCGTGGTCCGATCATGGGGGCGGTCCGCAGCCTGGTTGGACTCGTTTCAGTTGTCCGAGAGGAACGGCTCTTCCAGCTTGTTGCGGGTGATGCTCAGCCGTGGGTAGAGGTGATTATCTATGAAAACGCTGGCCAGTTGCCTGTACCGACCACAGCACGGGGAACGGGTGGCTTTGGCTCTACGGGTAACTGAAAAATGGGCTATTAGTATTGTTTTTGTTTGTGTTTGTTTGTTTGTTTGTTTAGGCAAGCACATCTGTGTGTGCTTAGGCAAGTACATCCGCAATATTGCTAGGTAGCGTCACAATCGACGTAGCGTAGAACTTCTCAATCTCACGCAGGTCGGCCAGCTCCGCCGGTGTAACCAGGTTGATCGCCGCACCCTTGCGACCAAAGCGACCTGAACGACCGATGCGGTGGATGTAGTTCTCACGCTGCGGTGGCAGGGCGAAGTTGATCACCAGGCTGACCTGCTGGACGTCAATGCCACGAGCTAGAAGGTCGCTGCTCACGAGCACACGGACCGAGCCCGAGCGGAAGGCCTGGATCGTGGCCTTCCGCTCCTTCGGATCCATGTCACCATGGATATAGCCGACCTCGAACTTGTTCTCCTGCAGACGCTTCGCCAGCCACTCCACCTTCTGGCGGGTGTTGTCGTAGATGATCGCCTGATTGATATTGATGTGCTGGTAGATATCGCAGAGACAGTCGAACTTCCACGCCTCCTGATCAATCTCCACATAGAACTGGCTGATACCCTCCAGAGTCACCTTCTCAGGTGGCAGGAGGATACGTACTGGATCCTTCAGGAGGCGATTTGCTACCTCGATCACCTCATCTGGCATTGTTGCCGAGAAGAGCCCTACACGCGTGGTCTCGGGGAAACCCAACCCAAGGATACACTCCAACTGGTCGCGGAAACGTCCCTCTAGCATCTGGTCTGCCTCGTCGAGCACGAGGCACTTGATCCCTGTACGCTTCAGGGCATTACGCTCCATCAGGTCGTAGACACGACCCGGTGTACCGATCACCACCTGAGCACCCCGCTGGAGGGCGGCAATATCCTCGCGTACTGGATTGCCGCCCGTTGCCGCCGCAAACGTCACCTTGTAATGCGACCCAATCGTACGCATCACACCCTCGATCTGCTGGGAGAGCTCACGCGTCGGTGCAATAATCAGAATCTGGGTGGCTGGGTTAGCCACGTCCACTAGGGAGAGGCAGCCGATGCCGAAAGCACCCGTCTTTCCCGTACCCGACTGAGCCTGGCAGATACAGTCGTGTCCATCCTTAATCACACAGATCGCCCGCTTCTGGATCTCAGACGGCTTCTCAAAGCCATGTGCGTAGACCCCACGTAGGAGCTGTTCGGGCAGCCCCATATCATCAAACGTATCGTAAATCTTCATTTCTTTGGTTTCCATCTCTTCTTGCCTTATGGGTAAGCGGTGACCCCGCTTCATTTTTTTGGGTTTTGACTGTAATTTCGGCCGCTTTGTAAGCTCTCATGGAGATCTTACAAAATCAGATTAGCCCAGGTGGGGATCGAACCCACAATCTTCAGCTTAGAAGGCTGACGCGTTATCCATTGCGCTACGAGGCTACAAACTCTTACTGTTTGGCAGGGTTTAAGCCGTGTGCTTCTCCTCTAGACGAGGCTCCTCTATACCAAACTGTTTCTTCAAAAATGCGTTGAGCGTGTGGTGTACAATTACGAATATGACGGCATGAACTGCCGTTCTCAAGTAGAGGTTTTTAAGCGGAACAGTAAAGAGAATTCCGGGCACGCATAGGAAGAAGACTAGACCGCAGATGTAGTTGATCCACATCTATGTAATTAAATCAGATAATAGTCTACCCATTTAAAAATATACGACGTTATACTATTAATGGTGTGCGAGATCTGTACCATAGAGTTTGTGGAAGAGGATCGTAAATACGAGGCCCCGTGTTGCGACCGCGTCTATCACTCGCAATGCGTTATGGATGTGGTGGGCCGTTTCATCGACGGTATGTATGATATGGACACACCCTTGCTAGCCTGTGCTTGTGGTCATGTTCATTGGACACGTCAGTATAACATTAATTCTATTGACAGTGTCGAGGAGGTGAATCTGGCGACACGTCTCGAAGAGAACAAGACGATGCGAGCTGATGTTAAAAAGGTACGAACCAAGATCAGGGCGTCCGGTTCTGCTTCAAAGGCTTTTGTCACTGTATTTAAGGCCGAACACGAGCATTTCATGAACGGTGCACAGATTCATATCAATGCTCTAAAGGCTCTACAGGAGGCGTCACGTGCGAAATTGCGGGCGTCGGCGGAATATATATCGAGTCAAAAGGCCTTGGCTTCCGCGAATGCCTCTCTTGGATTCTTCAAGCGACGATATAATATTGGATGGCGGGAGTCACGAATACTCTTCAAGAGTGCGGGCCATCGCTATCGCAGACGTTGGCGTGGGTCTTCACCTAGCCAGGTGATCCGTTGGAAATTTATGTTGCGGATTAAGTAAAATCTTGAACTCGCTTAAATAGATCAGTTACAAGTAAGAGAATGCGATTCTGCCCCGTTTGTGAGTATTATCTCTACCATTCTAACAGTGCCGACTCACTTGTATTGCAATGCCGTCAATGTGGCTACAATGAGGCTCTCAAGCCAAAGTCTGCTGAGGAGGCCCTTGTTCTGGAGACGACCTTCCGCTCCACGGGGACCTCGTCCGGTCTTGGGGCAAGCGGTGTTACCGTGAATGCTTACACTCTAGCCGACCCCACACTGCCACACACGAAGAGCCTAAAGTGTCCGCAAGCCTCCTGTCCATCGGCAGGAGACGTTGAGAAGCGCGATGTCATCTATATCAAGACAGATGCTGCTGCTCTGAAATTCCAGTATATCTGTACGGTCTGTCAGACACAGTGGCGTAGCTAATGGGCGAAGCCCATTAGCTGCTCTTCTACCTTTCGGTAAACCGAAAGGTAGCGTAGTTAAACGCCTTAGGCCTAGACCGAAACCTGGCGTAGCTAACACACTTAAAATAGCCACTATTTTATAGTGGAGAATGCCAAACCCAGTGGGCGAAATGAAACGTCTCGTGACCCTGGTGGATAGAGGTGACGCGGATCAGTATTTCTATCCAGCTGACGCTAAAGAGACTGCGTTTTTGCCTAATTTCAAACCCTATCATAATTTTGCACAGGAGATTGTTGAGTTACCCTATACCGGCGCGGCGGCGTGGGGTCAACGGATCACCTTCACCTTACCCTTTCCTTGGATGGGAGATTGCCTGAATTGGGTGGCACTACGATTCAGACCACAACACTGGCTTCCCGGTGACACTGTGAACAAACTATTACAACCTAATCCGCGACGGTGGGATTACGCTACACCCACCGACACCTGGATGTGGACCTCCAATCTGGGTTCGGCGGCGATCGCACTTGTTGAGATGGAGGTGAACGGTACGGTTGTAGAGCAGTGGTCTGGTGACTGGATCGATATCTGGTCGCGAATCTACATGGACTCTTCACGGAACAGCGGTTGGCGGGATTCTATTAGCGGTACTCTACCGCGTGAACCGACGGTAAGTAATGCGGGTCTATTTTTTGACAATCCCTCTGGAGAAGCCGCTCCACTGGTGGGATTCCTGAATGAGCAGACGGTTATGCCGACAGAGGATGGTAGTGTCTACGCTTATCTCCCCTTCTGGTTCGCCCGTCGGCGAAATGCTGCCTTCCCCATAGTGGCAATACAAGGGGTTGGTGGAGTGCGTTTTCACATTACGTTGCGTAAGTTTGACGAGGTGGTACGACGTGTGACTGTACCCCGTTTATGCGATGAATCACCCTTGGGGCAGACGATCTACCTGATCAATCGCGATACGGAGATTGACCTATTGGAGTCGGTTGAGATCGGAGTGGCAGCACCCCAGTTGACTGAGGCTACCATCCTCTGTAATTTTACGCATATAGAAGGGGCATTGAGAGAGGCTTACATACAGACCACACATCAGGCGTTGATTGAGCCGGTAATCAATATCAGTTTCTCAGAGCCGCTCAAGTACGCTATCAATGTGGGCTCGGCTGACACAATTACTGTGTCACTGCCGCTCGAGGCGGCTAATGGACCTGTACGTGAGGTGATCTGGTTCCTACGGCGTAAGGCTGCGTACAAGTTCAACTCGCGAACTAACTATGGGGCCTACCTAGAGGACGAAGTTGATCCAGTATTTAAGCCACAACGCCCACTTATGACGAAGGCCGTTCTCCGTGTTGGGGCGGTAATCTGGGCCGATAAGGAGGAGCGTTGGTGGCGGTCGCGTGGGTCTCTACAGCACAGCGGTAGTATCGGTATGTTCGGTACGTATATCTACGCATATAGCTTTGCCGACTATCCTGAGCGATTCGGTCCTACAGGTTCGATGAACGCTAGTCGTGCAGAGATGCGTCTGGATCTCACTGTGCTACCACCCAGCGGGGTTGATAATACGGAATGGGAGGTGGAAGTCTACGTAGTCTCACACAACTGGATGCGATTCCAGAACGGTCTGGCGGAACGGGTCTTTACTGACTAGATCCAAAAATCAACGTAAATTTGAGGGTTGAAATTATATGTTAAGCGTGCTTCATAGAATGGAGAACGCTTCTCCTTGCCGTATCTGTGGTGAACAGACACATCATGCTGAAAAATGCCACGAGTTGATCTACGCTACACCTGGCGGCGGTGGCGGTGGTCACGACCACGGAGACGATGAGGGTCTAGTCCAGATGACGGGTCGCGGTGCACCGCCTTTCATCCTACCACCCGTCTCTGGGGGCCAGGCCTTGCCGTCATTGCTAAAGTAGTCCAGTGGATAGCGGAGCACGTGATAGAGTTGATGACGGAGGACGTGATTATCGATCGACATAGGAACATCCTGCCACCGCGGATCGGGGGGCGTGATGATACGTGGGTCTTCCAGAGGGAGATCCATCCCCATTGAACGACCGTACTCAGCGAAATCGGTCCAGCGGGCCGTCTTCATCCACTCGGGCTCCGAGGTGGTGCGGTCAGGAAGCTCTACCGAGAGGAGCTCAGCAGCACGCCACATCGGTGTGTCACGTCGCTTCACGAGACAGTCGCAGTTGGGAACGCTGGGCGTCCGGCGGCGAAGGAGAGCATCTTCAGTTGAGTAGCCTTCGTAGAAATCCACCAGCTCGTCTGGATCGCCACGAAGATAGGGATTCCACGTCTGGAGCTCTGGAGGGGCGATCCACCGCGTACCTGGAGAGGGGTCCAGCCAGCCGACCACTCGGCCCTGTGGCTCGGGGAGCGGCCAGATGGGGAGATTGAAATACTCATATCGGGTTGTAACCAGTG
>Ga0164296_1002690_pt1 | contig 17368 bp, 23 predicted proteins | sample GEODES057metaG_FD_113533 | JGI IMG/M metagenome (GOLD analysis project Ga0164296, IMG submission 113533) | Dystrophic lake water microbial communities from Trout Bog Lake, Wisconsin, USA - GEODES057 metaG | ecosystem: Environmental > Aquatic > Freshwater > Lake | place: USA: Trout Bog Lake... | reverse complement strand
TTTGCCATTGGGATTTGGATTAATTGTTACTTTATATCCGTGTTTTTCAGCAAACTGTATCGTTGGCTGTAAGAACTGGATTTTAGGATCAACAACGCCTTCGCCTTCCGCCACACCTTGCTGACCACCTGTAATAGCCTGTAACATAGCACGAGCAACTACACGATCTTTTTCTTTTTCATCTTCTGGTAGTTGAGCATAGTTTTGTGTCATTAATTTTTGACGCTGTGCTACCTTGGCCTGTAATTTTTCTGGTGGCATTGTTTTACTATCATCAAACATCATAGGATTCTTAACAAAAGCCTGTGCTGTTAGATTCCAACCTTTATGGATAGCATCACTGATCGCTTCAATATCAGTAACACCACGATCAATCATTTGTTTAGCAAATGCCGCGGACTTTAAGTTAGCTTGCCAACCAAATGTATTACCAGGCTGACTACGACCATAATGATATGCCGCATCTAATGCTTCATCACTAATAGTAGCTAGTTGTTGAACTGTTAATTGTGTTGCTTCTTCAACACTTTCGCCCGCGTGTTTAAAGTATTGTACTTCACGCTCGTGTTTTTCTGCACCGGCTTTGCTACCAAATGTACCTAGGTTCTTGCCCTTGTGACTATATAAACGATAGCCACCTTTGACTTTGCCAATATGTTCGGCCACGTTTGCCGGAACTGCTAATAATTGATCGGAAGTATAATTGTTTAGTTCTTTAACGCTGGTAATCTCAAATGGCTCATCGCCCATCTCGTGGAAAGCAAATATTCTTTCTCCATTACTGAGTCGACGCATAGCATCCATACTAGACTGTACTGGCTGACCGTATTTTCTAAGATTAGGCATTTGGTTTTCAACCATGCCAGGATCTGGTAAACGATTTTTCTTGTTGGCTTTTCTATCTACTAGATAATAACTACGATCCGGAGCCTGGGTGATTTGATATTGTTGACGATACTTGCTGGCAAAATCCTGACGCATCATCATTACACGTTCAGTAGGAATCTGTGGATTGGCGGCTGCCTTGATAATCTGCATAGCATCATTGTAGGCCTGTACAGCTTCTTGGTTGTTGGTAAACGGAACAACATCGCCCATTTCAAATAGTCCTTTTTGTGCGGCAAATTGTTCTACAAAGTTATGTAGATAAGATGGATCTGTGAATAGGCTTTGCCACATCTGTTCTTGTGTAGCAGGAGGATACATTGTCATAGCAGATACAATTTGATCTAACTCGGCCCAGGTTAATTTAAGACGAGCACTACCACCAAACCACATATCTGCCGCTCTATTTTGACTATAAGCATCTCTAAATTCTTTGGCATTGAGTTCAAAGAAATCTTTTGAACCTTGACGTTGCAGTTGCTGTGCCATATTTGCTAATGCTGGACTATTTTGTTCAGGCGTATCTTCTGCGTCATCACTGTCTTGTGCTAGTTCGTCGTGTACGTCTTTAGAAATAGCTTCGTTAACAGATTCGGCAGCTATTTTAAAATTAGGGAAATTAACAGCATTTAACTTTTGATCAAACTCGCTTTTACCGCCAGGAATAACAGTAAGATTTGGTTTACCTTTTGCCTGTGGTACTTCTGGTGCTGGAGCAGGTTCTGCCGCTGGTGTTGCTTGTGCCTGTGCTGGTTGATCAGAAGTTTTAATTTTTGCCTGGGTTGGGTCTATGCCGGCTAGCTTACTAGTACTAGCAGCCGGTTGTTGTCCGCCCATTGACGGAACTTCTGGACCAAATCCTGGAACCGACGGACTAGCAACAGGTTTCACTGCTGGTGTTGGGGTAGGCATCGGTGCGGCTGCAGCCGGAGGTGTTGCTTTAGGAGTACCGGTATCGGGATTGTATGGTAATTCATCCTTTTTAGTAACAGGAGTAGCTGGTTTAATTTTACCAGTTACTTGGCTAATTTCTTGATCTAGTGTTTTAATTTCTTTGTCTTGCTGTTGGTTAATTTCGTCTTGGTCGGCCAGTAATGCCATAACAGCTTCTAAGTCTGATTCAGCCTCAGGATGTTTAATTGTGGCTTGTCTGACTAAATTTTTGACTTTTGGATTGTGAGAAGTTAATCCGAATGAATCAGATTTTTTCTTGTTATCTTTTTCAAATAAGTTAGATATAAACATTTACTTTTGTACTCCGGCTAACTTGGCCTGTTTAAGTGCTGTTGCTACCTGATTAACCTGATTTTGATTTCCGGTAGTTAATAATTTTTCCATTTCTTGTCCTAGGCCCATTGATACTTTTTTATCAGTCTGTGTAGGAATAGCTGTTGGGTTATCTGTAGATTTTATTGCTGTCTGTGTAGCCTGACTAACACTAGTAGGCACGTTTACACCAGCTGATTTGAGTTTGTTTAAATTCTGTTGTGTGTTTTGTGTTTTTTTAGCGGCGGCCTGTTGATCTACAGCGTTATTACTAGTGTTACCGGCACTTGGGCCACCACCCATTTGGTTCACACCACCAGCACTAGCAGTACCAGGAGCACCAAGTTCAGACAGGAATTGTTCCCACTCATTCATTAACTCTTCGGCAATGCTAACACTTTCGCTAGCACCAACTAATTTGTTACCTGGAGTACCAGCATCTTTACCACGCCATTGATCGCCTGGCTTCTGTCCACGCTTCTCACCAGCAAAGTCAAACTTGGCGCCTTCTTCCATGTCTTGACCTTGTATTTGTTTTAATTTTTCTTGATATTTAAGTTCTGTATTATTAGCCATTTGTTGTTTGAAGTTGTCAGTGGCGCCACCTGGGTCAATTGATCCTGGGCTGGTACTAATAGGTGTACCTTCATCTACCCCACCAAACTCGTCAGCTAAACGATCAAAAACAATTTCTTCAATTTCTTCAAAGTTGTCGTCTGGATGTAGACCTGTATCGATAGTAACATCTTGATATATATTTTGTACATAATGACCAGCAGGAGTGTTAGCACTAAACAAGTTGTACAAAGCATCAAAGTCTTCACGAGCAACAATATCACGTAGCTCAAGATCAATTTCGCTCATTACACCTTCGTCAAGCTTCTTGAATATATTTAAAATGTTACTGAAATTGTTATCCATTATTTTGTCGCCTTAATTTTAACCGGTCCACCTTTGGTCATTTGATTTGTATACGCTTTTTGACGCTTGATTATATTGGCGGGTGTTTCGCCTAACTGTGTCATTACTACACTAACGCTACTGGAGCAACTGGCTCCTGCTGTAGCATCTTCACTTAATAAGTTTTGATAAAGTGCTTCGGCACTTTCAGCTGTAAATTCAGGAAATGTTAATTTTGGAATAGATACAACAGGTTGCTCTACTACTGCGGCAACTTTCTTGGGTCTTTTGTTGATAAAATCTACGGTTTTCATTGTTTTTATTCCTATTATCTATATTTATTCGAGGGTAGAGAACTCGTTGTTGCTAATAGGCTTATGATCTACAGCAAGATTTTTAACTTTGATGTTATCGCCGTTGATTTGTTCTATACGTACAGTATGTCCGCCAATTGGTAGATTTACCAAAATGTTTTCTGTTATATAAATCTGTGTACCAGGCCAGGTAAAATCACGTTCAGTAATTAGGTCCTGATCTACATATATGCGATATCTAGGTGGAACATCGCCCCAACTAGCATATATATCAGCAGTAATTAAATGTTCTTTCATTGAACCGGCTCCGCCTTAGGTACTTTGACTTTTTGTAATTTTGTTTTATTAGGTAGTGCCGCAGGGTCTTCAGCAGGTTGTGTTGCTGGAAGTTTAAGATTCATTATTTGTTCGGCTTCTTGTGTATAACGACCAAACAAATCGGCAATTATACGTTGGCGTGTTTTTTCATCTGAATCGGAGTACATCTTACGTAGTGTAGTACCATCTGTCATTGGTTGACCTAATACTGTAAAATCAAATGTAGGAGCAACTAAGATATAACCGTGTTCGTTCATATCTTTAGTTTGTCGGATATCTTTAGGTAACTGCTGGAAGTATGCTGGACTGCCATCTTTTTTAGTCCAAGATTGGAAACGTGGATCTTCGGCCATATCTTTTTGCGATACAGCAAATATAACTACAGTACGTTTAGGATCGGCAACTGTAATATGCCCGCCGCTTAGTATGTTTTGTATGTTATACGGGCTTGATGCCTGTACAATACGGTCAGCAGGAACCCCGGTCAATTGCATAAAATATGACTTTTCTGCGAATGTAAACGGAGATTTTAGTGCGTCTGTTTTATTGCTGGTAGCAATATAGACATTGTTAGTGCCGTATTTGCCGCAGAGCCACTTGTATACGGCGTGATGACCTTTGTGGAAAGGTTGGAATCTACCGGGATAAATTACAAGTAATTGTGGTTCTGCTAGCTCGTTTAAAAACATAGTAATAGGGCCTCTATTACTATATTTATCTTTAAATGTTTTCCAACAGCCAAATGTAAAATGGGCTTTCAAACGGCAAAACCCAGGTCCCATTCCAGCCAAGATCGATACACATATCTAACTCAGGGTGCTCTTTGTTGTCTGGAATAAAATGCGATTTTGTATGTATTAGATTAGCTAGATCAATTTCGTCAATTTCAACGCTTTTGATGTTTAGCAAAAGGTCTTTGATAATGGTAAAATCCGGAGAATCAGGATTATCTTTAACTACATCAGTGGATTCTTTGTTAATTAATTTAATTTTTAATTCACAAGGACCTTCTTCTAAGTCAACATCAAACTCAAAGTATTCTACTTCGCCCGATGGTGCCTGTATGTTGTCGATTTTAATAACCTGATCGTTAACTACGACACCATACCGGGGTGCTTTATCCCAGTAGGTGCCAGTTAATCCAATTTTAAAATGTAGTCGTTCTACATCTGCCATAATGCTTCCTTAAGTTGCGGCGGGCGTTGGTTGTGCATCTGCTACTAACGGGCCATCAAGTTTAGCGCCTTGGGCTTTTAGTGTATCTTCAATGATACCGATGCTCCCACGCTGACCAATAGCAATCTTATCTAGGTCACCTGCGTACTCGTAGTGTCCAACGTGGTTCAACAATACTTTACTGTGTGCCCAAATCTCGCCACCGATAGCACTCCAGCGACGGCAGAACAACCAATCTTCTGATAGATAGTGTCCGCGCTCGTCGATCTTACAATCAAAGATTGAGTACATCATTGGTTCGTACTGTTTGCCTAAGCCTACATCGTCAACGTACTTACACTCTGGGTGTACTTCGATGAGTTTTTCGTATACAGCACGTTTGAACATTAAGAAACCTGTGCCCATCGTGTCAACTGTAAAGATATCACCTTGGATTTTAGTCTGCGGCTTTAGGTTAATAACATAACTTACAGGCAATGCTTTTTTAGGATATAGTCCGCCAATAACATCTTTATCGTAGGCCATCATCTGTAGGATACTTTCTGGCTGGAAACGAATATCTGCGTCAATGAACATAAAGTGTGTAGCTTCTTTATTAGTCATCATCTTGGCCATTAAGTTGTTACGAGCACGTGTTACTAATGATTCGTTGACCATAGTATCTAGGCTCCAATTAAGACCCGCTTGTTGTGCTAACAAGATAAAACGCAAGAAACTAGTCATAGTAGGTTCACTTACCATACCACCGTAACAAGGAATACCAATATGTAAATGGCATTTACGGAAGTCAAACGGTGTACCTGCTTGCTGTGCTTGTGGTGCCTGTGCGGCTTGTTTTTGTTTTGCGGCAGCGGCTTTGATTAAATTCACAGCATCGCTTTGGCTGATTTGCTTATCGCTCATTGATTACTCTCTTTTGGTTAATTGATTAGGCTAAGTTGACTTCAACAAGTGCGCCCGCACCTGCTAGTTCTTGTACTACTGCTTCTAAACTGGTTACTAATTCTGGGGTTAAGTTTGTACCTATTTCATCACTGTCTTTTATTAAACGACTAATTTTGATTGTTAGTACATCTTCTTGAAGTTTTGCCATTTCGGGCTCCTTGATAATATGTTATTATTTATGTACTATGAGTTCGTGGTGGTTTAAAATTATTCCAGGACTTATAAGGCCGATAAAAGTGTTTACTGACAAGTCGTTACAATAAAAATATAAATTCCATACAAAGCTGGTTTTTGATTGTAACATATCTATGGCACTTTTTGGCAAATGAATTTCGTCAGATCCTAAATTTAGTAGATACTGTAGTAGCTGTGATTTAATAGCGTGGTTATATTTCCCATCTCTCAATATCACTTTGTATTTGTAACCAACATCTTTTTTACGTATAATAGCCCCAGCATTTAATAACGCTTCTGCGTTGGCATCTGCTGGCCCACTAAAACTTTCTATGTATTTGTAGTGCTCGGGCTTAAAATGTGTACTAATTAAATTTTGTAATTGCTGTTCTGTTTCAGCATAGATCTGTACTCTAGGTTCTTCAATTCTTAGTAAGAATCCCAGATTTTTGTCATGACGTATTTCACGCAGGTCATCTAAAAATTCTAAATCTGCGTTTTCAATATCTTTAAAGTTTCTATAGCCCCAATAGCCAACGTTAATATTGCGTTGTACTAATAACCTGTGCTGGAACGCTTCTTCTAGAGGACCTTTAGCATCCAGTAGACGACCTGCCGGGGCATACACCACAACTTTATACAAGTATTTGGCAAAATACTTTTTAGTTGTGTGCGCTATGGTTATTTTAGGATTGAACCGAATCCAGAACGATGTATCCATTTGAGTCTATCATTGGTAATGCTGGGAATTGCCCTTCAACTACGAGGAATTTAAATTCCTTGTTTGTATAGTCTACTTCTACTATAGTATTTGCTGGCACGTTATCAAACAAGATCTTCTTACTTAACGGCACTTTAATTAAATCATTGATTTTACGTCCTAGTGGTCTAGCACCCATTTTGCTATCGTAGCCTACTTCAACTAAATGATCCACAGCTGGCTCAGTAAGTCGTATCTTAATAGATTTTTCACTTAGCAAATCATTAATCTCGTTAATAAACTTAACAACAATTTTCTTAATGCTTAGAGTATCTAGTTTATTAAACTTACAAATAGCATCTAAGCGATTACGGAACTCGGGTTTAAAGAAGTCTTTGACTGCTTTATCATCTTCACCGGATTTTTGTAATTCGCGACCAAAGCCAATGTTGTTTTGTTCGTTAGCACTAGCACCCAAATTACTTGTAAGAATGATGACAGCGTTACGTGCGTCTGCTTTCTTACCATTACTGCTTGTAATAGTACCTTCGTCCATTAACTGTAGTAAAATATTCATTACGTCTGGGTGAGCTTTTTCAACTTCGTCAAACAATACTACACAGTTAGGATTCTTTTCGATATCGCTAATTAGCAGTCCGCCGCCTAGATTGCTATCGTCGTAGCCGACATAGCCCGGAGGAGCACCAATTAATTTAGCCGCGGCGTGTTTCTCCTGAAACTCACTCATATCATAGCGCAACAATTTCATTCCCATACCTTCAGCTAACAACTTAGCAAGTTCTGTTTTACCAGTACCAGTTGGTCCTAGGAATAAGAAGTTACCAATTGGCTTGTTCATTGACTTAAGACCAGCACGGGCAACATAGATTTTTTCTAACACACTATCTACTACAGAGTTTTGACCATATAGTTTAGTCTTGATTGTATCTTCTAGGTTAACAAGACTCTTAGTTGATTCACTGCCGATTTGTTCAGCTGGAATCTTAGTAAACTTACTGATAATATCAACAATGTGACTCTTACGGCAAGTCCAACCCATGGCATTAATTTTTAATCTAGCACAGGCAGTATCAATTAGGTCAATAGCTTTGTCTGGTAGCTTTTTGTCTGGTTGATAACGTACACTTAAGTCTACGGCATGATCGATAGCTTCATCGCTGATGTTGCCACCGTGGAATTCTTCAAAGTAAGTACGCAGGCCACGTAGGATTTCTTTGGCTACAGTAGGAGTTGGTTCCTCAATAGTCATACGACAGAAGCGACGCATTAGTGCGCGATCCTTTTCAAAGCTCTGTGTGTACTCTTCCCAGGTAGTTGACGCCAATACTTTAATGTTGCCTTTACTTAACGCTGGTTTAATCATATTAGCAAAGTCTACACTACTATTGCTACCAGAACCCGCACCACGCATTTGGTGTGCTTCGTCGATAAACAATACTGTCTTGCCTTTGCTTTGTAGTGCGCCGATAACATCTTTGAACTTTTCTTCAAACTCGCCGCGATACTTTGATCCAGCAAGTAAACTAGCGATGTCTAAGTTATAAACTGTATAGTCACGTAAGTACTCAGGTACATTACCTTCGGTAATATTGCGAGCAAGTCCTTCGGCAATGGCAGTTTTGCCTACACCGGCATCGCCTACCATTAAGACATTTGATTTGTTACGTTTAGCCAGTACCTGTGCTATCTCATCTAGTTCAAACTCACGACCTACTACAGGATCAATCTTGCCTTCTTTGGCGGCAACGTTTAAGTTTTCACAGTACTCACGTAAGATTTCATCAGCACGTGCGTTGGCTGGAATACGTTTGTGTTTTGTTTCTACGTAGTTTTGATTATAGAATTCTACAATTTGTGTACGTTCCATTCCGTACTTAACAAAGAAGTAGCTGGCGTGACTATTTGCTTCACTAGAAATACTTAGGAAAATATCAATGACCTGCATATGGTTACGTCCGCTAAACAGTACCTGTGTAAGCGCACGGTTAAACACACGTTCTAAACTGTGTGTTTTCTTTGGAGTAGTATCTTCTTGATCACTGACAATATATGTTTGTTTGTTGATGTATTCTTCTAACTCAGTGATTAAAGTTTCTGTGTCGACACCAAAGGCCACCATTAAATCGTTCCACGGTTTAAATGTCATTAACCCATAGGCCAAATGTTCTAAGGTTACATACTCGTGATTATATTTCCGAGCAAGGTCGGTAGCGTTGGTTATTACTACTTCTATTTCTGGATTGTGTTGTAGCATAAAAATATTTATTGTCTAGGTGTCAATGTCCGAACTAATTCTAATTGCTCGGGGCTAAGGTTTTGAGGAATAGTAATACCTAATTCTACGTATAAATCTCCGCGATGGTCAGAATTCATTTGATATAAACCTTGACCGGATAATCTAAACTTCATACCAGGTTGTACACCAGGTGGAAATGTTAATTCAAATATTTTACCATCTAAACCATTTACATTAACATTCCCGCCTGTTACTGCTAAAAAGCAGTTTACAGCAACTCGTGTGTATAAGTCAACATTTTGTACAACAAAGTTTTCCGCTTCAATAACTCGGAACTGTACATATAAGTCACCTCGAGGTAGAGTATTAAATAAATTATCACCTAAACCAGAATACCTAATGTTGGTACCAGTGGTAACACCACGTGGTATTTGTACTTCTACAGTTTCTCTGTGTCTGTTTGTAGTTTCTACGCTGATTGTTTTGATTTGATTACTCAAAGTACTTGCCAATGGTACCATAATTTCTATACGCAGATCTTTATTGCGTCTAGGTGGTGGTTGCTGTCTGAAAACATTAAATGGGTCACCGCCGCCAAATCCAAAATTTCTAAATATTTCGCTGATATCGTGTGGCATTCCACCATCGTGCGGATTCCAGGTAAAGTGTACACCACCAGGGCCGCCCATACCATTACGTTGCATATCGTATTGTTGGCGCTTGTTGGGGTCGCTTAGTGTATCGTAGGCTGTTTGAATTTCTTGGAATCGTTTTGTATCGCCACCTTTGTCTGGGTGGTGTTGACTTGCCAACTTTCTATAGGCTTTTTTTAATTCGTCGGGTGTTACGTTTTCACTGACACCAAGAATCTCGTAATAAGTCATCATAGTATTATAAATGAAAATGCCGGCAGAGTCAACATACCGGCATAGTTTCGATTAAATTCGAATTAACGCTTTTTAACTTTTTTAGATTTTTTAACTTCTTTGACAACTTTAGTCGGTGGCTTTTTATCTGCGGCACTTGATACTAAAGGTAATACAATCATTAAAGAAACCAAAATGGTTAAAAGTTTTTTCATTATGCTTTTCCTGCAATTTTTTCCTGGCTACGACCATACGCGGCCAATCCGAGTACAGCACCCATAGCTATATGATACAGGCCTGCACCCTGTAATGTCAATGGTGCCCACTGACTAGTTACGGTGCCATGGAATAATGCTTGTAAAACGGACCAAAGAACTGGGAAAATCACAAAGTCGGTCATACAAGTAACCATATAAATCACAGCCATCATTGGACGCCATTTGCTATTAATAAAATCACCAAAGCCTTTTGATGTTTCAATAGTAGTTGTTCCACCTTCTTGCATTGCGCCACCAGTTGACTGTAGCATTTGAGCCTGGCCTCCTGGCATACCCATACCAGGTTGTCCCATACCACCGCCCATTGGACTACCAAAGCCTCCGGTACTGCCACCGAATCCACCAGTACTGCCACCGAATCCACCAGTACTGCTACCAAAGCTAGAGGTGCCACCAAAGCCTCCACTTGATGCTCCACCAAATCCGCCTGCGGCTGGTGCTCCAAATCCACTGCTTGTACCGCCAAACCCCGACGATGCTGGTGTTGATGTTGATGTACTACCAAACGCTGGTGCGGCTGGTGTAGTTGACGCTGGCAATGGTGCTGGCGCTATTGTCGTTGTAGCTGAACTAGCGTCAGCTGGGTCAAGTTTTGGCATCTTAGCTCCTTCTTCTATTCTTATTGTGCCGGTGTTTGTGGTGTGATTGTCACTGAATCGTTTACCACGGTTACTACTGGTTCTGCTGGTACGTCTGCTACTGGTGCTGGCTCCACTGCCACTACTACTGGTTCTGCTGGTACGTCTGCTACTGGTGCTGGCTCCACTGCCACTACTACTGGATCCAATGTTGGAGCCACGGGCTGTGGAACTTGTGCCGCGTGGTACTCGGCTTTTTTTGCGGCAGCTTCTGCGGCAGCGATCAATGCTTCAGTTTCAGCTTTAGCTTTTTCAACTGCGGCTAATGCGGCGGCATGGGCTTCGGCACTTAATGCGGCCGCTTTTTCTTTAGCGGCAGCCAATGCGGCTTCTGCACGTTCTACTTCATTACCTGCTTCGTCGGCTAAGTCTTTAGCACTTGTAAATGCTTTGTGTAATTTGCCGGCGATACTCTTTTCAAAATTTGTAAACCAACTCATTTTATTTCTCCTTGATTATACTGCACCAGCGATCAAAATAAGACCGTTGATACAACTATTTAATGTTTCTTTGAATGCTAACTGGCTCATATCCTGGATAATATCTAGCTGACGTTGCATATCTTTTAATGTTTCTGCTAATTCGCTAGGCGACATTTGACCAGCTTGAGCCGCCTGTGTTGCTTGTGCTACATACTGTGCGGCATTGGCAAAAGTAGGGTCTCCACAATTTGCTAGTGCGGCTAATTGCTGATTAATGTCGTCTAATGTCATATTAACGTGTTCCTGTTTCTGGGCTTAGTTCAGCATACATTGAACCACGGCCTTCTTTTTGTCCAGCTTCCGGAAAAATATTTTCTTCTTCTGCTTCTTCCTCAATCATTTCCTCAACGATTTCTTCAATTTCCTCGTCTGAGTCTTGATCTTCTGAACTATCATCTTCCGCTTGGTCATCTGCTACAGGAGCTTCTTCAACTGCTGGTGCATCTGTTACTTCTGGTGTGGTATCAACTGGTTGTTGATCTAAATCTTGGTCTGCCATTTTAATTCCCCTTTATCTTGGTCTGTTGCCTAATACGTGTTGTATTGTGTTGGCGCTATGCTCTATTCCCTCGAACTTCAACTTACAGAATATTGGAGTTACTCGATCTCCAGTATTGTAACGGTCTACTAGCCCTTTGGCTATTTCATTCAACGCTTTAGCGGCTTTTACGCCATCACCGTTGCTTGGTAAATTTTCACTGTATGCTTCAAACAATTCTGTTTTATTAGCTAATGCTATAGAATTAGTTTTACTTGCTGTTTGGTTGTCACACAAATCTTTATAGTGTCTTGCGTCTATTCTAATTTCCGATATTAACAAATATTCATTTGGATCGTATTTGGTCATTGTTACTGCATCATACACAGCACAACTTGTTAATAACGGAAATAGTAATACTATTAATTTTTTCATTGTAGACCTTGCCATATCTTTTGTTGAGAGTTATACCAGTTTTGCCAGGCCTCGTATTTGTCTTTGAGTAGGTAATACTGTGTATAGTTTTCATTTGAATTTTCAATTAAATCACTTAGGTTACGCTTTTCTGGTGCCAATGGTGTTAGTTCAGGTGCTGGTTGTTGTAAATCAGCAGAAGCCGCTGGCCAGGGTGGAATAGGACTTGCTACTTTATTACTAGCACAGGCTGTTAACAAAAATAAAGAAACGACAATTAATTGTTTCATTTTTTATTATCCAATATTTTACTACCTGAATTTTTTACAGCACGATTGTAGTCTTCCCACGCATTATCATTGATACGACGGCAGTCAGCATCAATCGTGGCCGCATCCTTTTGTATGATCACCTTAACACCATAGCTACGACCTTTAACTAAATGATCTTTAGAAGCTACTTCTTGTGCTAATCTAAGATTGGCATCCTTAGTGGCTTGTTCGGCTAAGTCAACTCGATGTTGTACTTCTTGTAGTGCCTGTTGTTGAATAGCTACAACACCTGCGCCACCATAAAAGAATACACCTAAAACAAAAACAATAAACGCGATTGGGCGAGCTATCATAGCATACACTTTTAGCGGTGGCACGTGGCTAGCAATATTCGCAAGAATATAAACAGCAAAGCCGCCACCAGCCATAAAGGGAAATACCCATACAGGTAAGTGTCCCAAGAAGTGATTGACTATTAGCTCAAACATTATGATTGTAGAACCTGTAGTGCATGATGATAACGTGCTGTACGATCATCAATACCTAGGGTACCACCGTTAATAACTTTAGTAGCATGAACAATATCACCCGCATCACTGACAGCGTTTAGGCCATGATGTTCCCAGAAGAAGCAAGCCGACTCAACAGCACCTTCTGGTGTTTCGCAGTAGGCAACTACGTCATCTAGTTCGCGTCCAATTTCTTTGGCAAATGCTTCGTATAAACTACGACCAGTCAATTGAATTAGTCCACGACCATGAAACTTCCAGCCATCTCCGGAGTTAACATCACCGTTGCCCATACGATCGCAGTAGGCAATGTTGGCAATAGCTTCTTGATTGTGTGCTACCTGTGCGGCCAAGTCTGGCGGAAAACGCTTGGGCCAGATAACTGTTAGTGCGTGTGCCTGATAATTAAGGTTTTCCTTAAGGGCCGTGAAGTTGCCACTTTCATGTCCGCATTGGGCCATAAACATAGCTACACGTTTTACCGAAGTTATATTATATTTTGGTAGTTCTGCCGCTAAGGCATTATACCATTCCTGAAAATGCGGATTACCCTGTAACATTTGATGTACTTGATCCGCTCTGAAGTCAAATTCAAAACTCATCGAAAAACCTCCATTATGTGTAAATTACACAGTATTTATGGTTTTCGGGTTAGAAAATTTGTTACAGTTAGATTATACCTGCGTAACGACGTAGTGCTTCTGTAAAGTCGTTTTTAGGTGCTTTTGTATCGATTTTAACGCCTGCGGCGGCTTTTAATTGATCGATTTCTTCCTGCCCGTACTTTTTTTCGTATTCTTCGGGACTAGTAGGAATCATTGATTCTAGAGAATCTAATGCTAGGTACTTTTCTTGATGGCTTTTGTAGTAGCGTACACGCCAATCATCTGTGGTTTGATTGGTGATATTCATTAGGTCGGACATTAGATCCATGATATTTTCGGGAGCAGATTTGTCGCGATCTAACTCTACAAATACAATGTAACTGCCATCATCCATTTCACCAGAACTAATATCTGCGTCAATAACCCACTCATAGCCTTTTTCAATAAATGCCACTAAGTCTGTTGCTGGCTCTTTGCTGTCAACTTTAAAACTCAATACAATAACGTCTTGATCGTCACCAAGTTTGCTTTTAAATTCGTCTATGTGTAATTCAGGATGAATTAAGCGAGCTAGGTCGCCAGATTCTAAACCTTCAAATAAATTATGCTGGTGCATTCATCGGCTCCTGTGCTGGCGCTTGTTGGTCAATATTATCTCGTTGATCGAGACCTTCGTTGTCGGCACCTGTTTCGTAGGCCTGGTCAATATCTTCCATATCAACTGTGCCAGATTCTAATTCTAATGCGCCACGCTCAATATCTTGCATTAGTTTACGTGGCATAACAATTTCTACTAGCCAAATTTGGCTCTTAACTAGTTTAGGAACTTTTGTGCCCGGTTTAAAATCATTAGGGCTTTTAACTTTACCTGGGTGTTCAAACGTATCTTGCTTGTAGCGTATTTCGCAGTCGTATTCTGTTAATCGTGCGGCACCCTTGGGATCCGGCATTTTTTTGTAGGGCCACATAAATGTACATTTTACAAAGTACTTTTCATAGATAGGGCCTTCAACTAATTCGCCTTGCTTCCAGTGAGCAAATGCGTATAGGTCTAATTCGTCTAATACTCGCTCAAAATCCAGCAGGGTATTAACTGCTGAATCAGTCATGAATATTTCTTTGGTATTGTTTAATAAGTCTTTTATGTTTGCCGGCATAGTAAAGTATTTATCAATTACCTTACGTGCCGACCTTAATCAACTTTTTATTATTAACAGTTGGAACAGCTATATGCGGTATGTGCGCACGATTTTGAAATTTAGCCGTAGTAGCAGTATTAAAACTTGGACCAATATAATAGAACGGACTTAGATTGCTGTATAATCCGGTGGGTTTTCCAAATTCTTTTATAAAATATTTGTCGTTAATTTTATCAACAATGTATTTTAGCCCAGCTTCCCAGGTTTCGTATAGTTTACTACCTTTAAGATTAGTGTGAAACCAATAGTCCATTTCGTTATAAAAACTGTTTGTTGGCTTACTAGTTTGCCAGGTTTCTTGATCGTAATCTGGGTATATAATACCTTTTACAATATGCTCGTAACTGGTACGTTTGGCCGGATCGTGATTGGGCCAAAGTGCTAGATGTTTTAGATGATAATTTTCTGGCATTTCAAACCAGCGTCGAATTAGGTGTGCCTGTTTAACCAGTAATTCAGGTAAATCCGGAGTCCAGTAAAATAATTCAGCAGTAATGTTAGTATAGTCACCTGTAACAGGGTTAGGATGATTTGCCTGCAGGTCAGTAAAATACAAATACCATTTATTGTCAATGATTGTTAGTTTGGGTTTATCGATGCCGTATAGGGCACAGATCTTTTTACCCGAGTCTGCTAGAGCACGGTGTTCGTTAGTGCCAAAATTATTGTGCTTAATGCCATGTCCGGGCTGGAACCAATCCCTAGTAGTAAATACCCAAGACTCGTCCTGCATATAATTATCGTTTAATAGATTTTCACTATAGTCTTGTATAGTTACAGTAACAGCTGGATAATTAGTTTTAATCCACTTTAATAAAGGCTCGGCTGCAAACTGCCGCTCACTTAAGGTATTAGTAGGTTTTGTATTAAACGGATCATTTGTTACATCTTTGTCAACCCGGGCTGGATAACGAAAAATAACTTCGTCTAGGTGTATACCGTTAAGTAAGAAACTAAAAATAGCAGTAGTACTGTCGCCCCCGCCCGATGCTTCTACACGTATCCAGTCGTAGCGACCTCTTAGCTGTTGAGCTCGTAGTCGATAAAGTGCTTGTAGATCAGCTTCGGGTTCTTGATCCCACGCAACCTTGGCAAATTCAATTTCGTTGAAATGCCAGGTTGGCGTTTTATCAACCTGTGTAGCGTAAATGTAAGCCTCAGGTTTTGAATAAAATCTTTCTGACCCTACAGTATAATACCCTAGCTTGGGATTTTGTTCAATGCCGCGCATTATTGATCAATTTTGACACCAACAGTTAACGCAGTCCAGTGTTTGTTTTGATCATCCCACCAACGAGCAAGATCTTTTTCTGGAACTTGGAACGGCTGGCAATAATCTAAGGCATAGGAACTACGAACAGATTTAGCATTTTCGGCTTTTAAAAGAATTTCACGAATTTCTTTTGCTTTGGCGTCTGGAAATGAGCGCGGTACCATTAAGTTATAAGGAGTATTCATTTTAGCTAACATTGTACCAAATCCTTGAGTACTCAGAGTAGGGTATTTGCCTACAGGCTTAGGTCCAGTTATACCTAATATGTCTAAATGTCGTTTGCTTGTTTCGTCACTGAATTTTTCAATGTCACCAACAAACCCAATGGTTAAATCTGTTTGTCCAGCCAAGGTAGCTATCTGAGCATCTACTGTACTTTTAAAAGGTACAATGATTGAGTTTGGATAAATTTTTTGTATTTGTAGTGCTGTTAAATGACTTACTACTCCAAGCCCCGATGTGGCAATAGTAATTTGTCGGTCTTTTGGAATATCCTTCCAACTAGTATATTTACTAGAAGCTACCGCAAAAGGAACACTACATTGTGTCATGATAGTTCTAAATTCGTGTACGTCATAACTTTGTGTGGGATAAAAATTTGGACGCAACCAAAAGGCTCCAGACGTCATAAAAATAGTGTCTGACCGATCTTTGATATAATTTGCGGCTACGGTTTGACCGCCACCGGATTTAACATCAAAAATAAAATTATACTTATTTTGTATTTTGTTTGCTTCTTCTTCTAAGTTGCGACCATAGTTTGCGGCATTGTCCGCGGCGCTAAATCCGTAGATAATAGTGATGTTTTCTCGGGCCTGTACCGATAACGCCAAGGCCGCAAGTAGTACTGCTAAAATTTTCTTCATTATGAAATCTCCAATAGGTTATAAGTTTACGATATTGATCGTAGTATTGTCAAATGTTTTATTTGGCTAGTAGAGAGTCTACTTACGGGAATCGGCGTTCTATGTGTATCACACTAGTAAAAGGGTTTTGCTACCCTAGGCGTCAATGTTTAAGTCCGACGTCGGAAACTCCGGCGTTGCTAAAGTTATTTATGCTTGATTAAAATCTGTCAGCTAATTCTATTCCGTAGTGTTTAACACGTTGTTTTTGTTGAGCAGGCCCAATACTATAAAATGGTGTTAAAAATCCAATAAAGCCAACAGCGCGGCCAAACTCACGATTAAAAAACTTTGGATCTATTTGCGTTTCGACAAAATTAATACCTGCCATCCAACTACGGTATAATTTATGATCTTGAAATTGCTGATAGAACCATTCGTCCATTTCCGAATAAAAATTACTGCCGGGTTTACCAACCTGAAATGTTAGATGATCGTAATCGGGATATATCAAGGGTTTGATCATCTGTTCATAGGCTGTACGTTGTGCTACACTATGATTGGGCCAACGTGC
>Ga0164296_1002688_pt1 | contig 17371 bp, 6 predicted proteins | sample GEODES057metaG_FD_113533 | JGI IMG/M metagenome (GOLD analysis project Ga0164296, IMG submission 113533) | Dystrophic lake water microbial communities from Trout Bog Lake, Wisconsin, USA - GEODES057 metaG | ecosystem: Environmental > Aquatic > Freshwater > Lake | place: USA: Trout Bog Lake... | reverse complement strand
TAGATAATTTAATGAATTTTCTTGAAGAACAAAGTAAAATATATGAAAGTCAAGGAAAATTTATAGATGATGATCCAAAATTTATGGATGATTTGAGAAAAAAGTATGCTCAGTTAAGTGATTCAAATAAAAGAATTTTTGATGGAAAATTGACAGAATTTTATAAAAGATTAGATCAACAAAAAGCACAAGCAGAATCTGATAAATTATCACCAAAAGAAAAATCTTCATCTGGAGAACAATCTGGAGAACAATCTGGAGAAGAATCTGGAGAAGAATCTGGAGAAGAATCTGGAGAAGAATCACTCCCAAAAGCACAAGCAGAATCTGATAAATTATCACCAAAAGAAAAATCTTCATCTGGAGAAGAATCTGGAGAAGAATCTGGAGAAGAATCTGGAGAAGAATCACTCCCAAAACCACAATATGCAAATATTAAAAAACAAGAATTTTCTAATTCTGTTGCAGCAACATTAGAACAAGAACCTGGAGAAAATTATGAAAATACTGAAAGTTATGGAGATTCTGGAAATATTGGAAGCACTGGAGATTCTGGAAATATTGGAAGCACTGGAGATTCTGGAAATATTGGAAGCACTGGAGATTCTGGAAGTTCTGGAAGCACTGGAGATTCTGGAAGTTCTGGAAGCACTGGAGATTCTGGAAGTTCTGGAAGCACTGGAGATTCTGGAAGTTCTGGAAGCACTGGAGATTCTGGAAGTTCTGGAAGTTCTGGTAGTGAAGGTGGTGGTATATCAAAATTGAAAAATCTTAAATATTCTTTAAATAAACTTCCAACATATAATGAATATAAAAAGAAATTTACTGGAGGTGGTGAAAAATTTGACCCAATCTTAGGTGGATATTTAGCAGTTACTAACTTTTAGATACTTTATTTTTATTAGATTATTATAATGAATAGTACTACACATGTATTAAACCAAGTAAGTCTTTATTTACTTGGTAAAACAAATAGAATACCTATAATACCTGATAATTATTCACAAGAATCAAAAAATATGTTAATTGAACTTATTAATAATAAAGATACAATCTTAAATGGAACTTATACTGGTAAATATAATTATGATGATTTTATTAGTTTTATAAAAGAAAAAATAGACATTTTTGAGGTACGTGAAAATGAACGAAATGAAAATCCTATTAATCCAAATCAAACAATACCAAATCAAGATAAAATAAATCAAGCTATACTTGATTTAGAAGAATCCCCAATAAATATTAAACAAATATCTGGAGATGAAAATACTAAAAAATTTCATTGCAAACTTGAAACAAATCACAAAATTAAAAATGCTGTTAGAACTTTATTAATAACTGGATTTTATACTACAACAACTGTTTTATCAATGGGTGGTCTTGGCGTTGTTAGTTCAATTGCTGGAATACTTGGATTCGCACCAATAGGTCCATCAAGTGCTGTTCCATTTGGTCCTAAAAATACATATTATTTAGGTTATATGCATAGTCGTAGTAATTGTATTGCAGCACCAGCACCAGAAGAAAATAAAAAATTTAATAATAATCGTGATCAAGATTTACATGGTAAATTTATTAATTTTGAAAAATATCCTATTATGAGATATTTAGGTGCTGAAAATTTTTCAATTGGTTATGTTGAAAGAGGTCAAGCATCACCAGATGGACAAAATGGATGTTTTGTTTGGAATTTATTAACATATCGTGATACACAAGGTGTACGCATAATTGTATTTGGTGGTGAAGATAATCAAGTTCGTAATTATAAATACCCAAGTAATAATTATGCCGCTTTCGATGCAAATGGTTTTATATCTTGTAGTTTGGCAGTTGAAAATGGACAGTTATATTTAGTTATAATTGGACAAAAAGAACTTTCTGAATTTATCAAAGAAAATCAAGAATCAAAATTATTTGATAATATTCACAATGCTACTTCACTTGAAAATACTATTAAAATACCAATTCATTGGATGGATCAAATACAATTTACTAGTTGTGGTATTCGTCCTATTAAAACAAAATGGCATATAACAGTTCGAAATGGAAAAGTAATAGCTGCAACACAAAAAGGAGACCCTTCAAAAAATGAAGATACTATTACTTCACCTGAAAAAACAGTAATAATGGAAAAAGCATTTAAATGTAAAGTTTGGCCAGATGGAACTTTTGGAAATGATAGACAAGAATTATCAAGATTTAATAAATTAAAAAATTTATATAAATATAATTATGAAAAAATATGGAATCCTAGAGTATGGGCTTCTAAATACCGAATTGAACAAGATCAGAAAGGTCAAAACTATCCACAATACTATGGAACACAAGAACCAGAACCTGAACCAGAACCTGCACCTGAACCAGAACCTGCACCTGAACCAGAACCTGAACCAGAACCCGCACCTGAACCAGAAGCTGAATTTGAACCAGAACCAGAAGCTGAATTTGAACCAGAACCTGCATTTGAATTTGAAGATGAACCTGTACCTGCATCAAGAGAAATACAATATAACCCTCGACCATTAGGTAAAGAATTGAAAACAATGACACAAGAAGAATTTAATAATCAACCTCAAAAAAAAGGAACATTACAAAGAGTAGGTGAAGGTTTAGGAAACTTATTTGGAAAAATACCTTTTAATAAAAGACCATTAGCAACTGGTATACGATCAACTGAAAAACCAAAAGAAGACGAAGATTTATTCCAAGATGCTGAGACAAATCCTTTTGAATTGCAAGAAGAAGAAGAAAAAAGACAACAAGAACGTGAAAATGCAGCTGCTGCATTAGAAGCAAATATGGAAGCTAGACAATTTGATGGTGGTAAAAAACATAAAATTATAAATTATGATGACCAACCTCAAATTTATAATGATATTAATAAACTACCAATGTATAATGAATATAAAAATGAATCTTATGGCGGTAGTAAGAATTATGATCCAATTATAGGAGGATATTTAGCTGTCACTAATTTTTAATTTTAATAAGATACTTCTTTTTCTCTAATTTTGATAGATGTCATCATATGTCTATCCATTAGACCAACTTAACAATAATCCTCCACGTGCATTTATATTTAGTAGTTTAAATCAAGATGCAGATGCTTTAGTTCTTGATTCATTAACAGCTGAAAGTCGTCTTCGTTTTATTAATTCAGTAACTGATAATAATTATAATCCTAATTTTGTTTTATCTGCTTCTAATCAACTTTTCTCACTTCAAAAAAATAATTGTAATATTATTGATTATAATCTTGATGATAACTCAAATGCCGTTGTTAATCTTTATGGTAGTCTTAATGCCAGTAATTTAACAATATCTAGCAATGCTCCAAGCTATAGAGCTATTGTTCTTCAAGATTTTGATCCTACATCATCTAATCAATTTGCTGGTCTTGGTTATTCAAATAATAATTTAAATTTTCAAATACCTTTTGATCAAGCTAATGCATTCACTTTTACTATTAATAGCAATCAGGTCTTTACTATTCAAGAAGACATAAATGGTAATGCACAAATGGGCATTGGTGTCTCAAATTTATTATCAAATATATCCTTACAAACTCAAAATGATCTTTTAGTTGGTGGTACATTACATACAAGTTCTATTGTATCTCCAACAAATTATATTAATCTTAATTATAATAGTTTATGTAATCTTGGTGAATTGCATTTATATCAGATAGGTCTTGCATCTATTGTTTCAACTTGTAATAATAATATAAAATTTAATTATGCTGGTATTACTGAAGTTGATACTCTTATTGTTAGAAGTAATATTACTGTTTTAAATCCTGGTCTATTTTCTTATTGTAATTTACCAATTAATACTGTATTTACTGATTCTAATACTGGTAAAATTCAAGATACAATTATTAGTAGCAATTTAGCTAGATTACAGAATGATGGTACTTTGAATCCTGCACTTTTCCCACCAGGATATTCATCTCGTTCTACTCTTTTAAGAACTCAAGATAAAGTTGGTATTGGTCTTAGATATCCTCAACAAAAATTACATGTTTCTGGTAATCAATGCATAACTGAAGGACGTCTCAGTATTGGTACCTCGAATCCTGTAGCTACATTTGATATTTTTGATAATTCATCTGCTCCTTATACTTTTCAAATTGTAAATGTTGGTAGCACAGATATGATGAGGATTTATTCATCTGATCAAATGGTTTTCAATATATCTGGTACGTGCAATGTAGGAATTATGAATTCTGCACCATTATATACATTAGATGTCAATGGTGATATTCATACAAATGCTGCAATTCACGCAAATGCTATTATGAGCGATAATGCTTTAATAAATTGTTATTATACCACTCTTAGCAATGCATTTAATATTAATGCATATTCTTTAGATACTGGTAGTATATTCTCATCTATAACTAATTCAATTAATTTAAATAATAATGGTCTTTATAATGTTGATTCTATTAACGTAAATTCTATTAATGTAAATTCATTGAGTTGTACAGCTCCTTTAACAAATATTCAATTTACTAATGCAGTTAATATTGTAGGTTTTGATACTAATTTATATGATCCGACATCATCTTATGTAGGTGGTGATACTCAAGATACATCTAAGATTGGTCTCAAAGTAAATGAATGTATATTGGCTAGATCTTATTTAGCAACTTCTGACAAAAGAACTAAAATAAATATTAAAAATATTACTAAGTTGGATTCTCTCAACAAATTATTAAAAATAGATGTCAAGAAATTCAATTATGTAGATACTCCTGATGAAGAGCAATTAGGTTTTATTGCACAAGAACTAGAAAAAGTATATCCTGAAGCAGTTAATACTATTACTAATGCTATACCAAATATTAAAATGAAAGTATTAGTAGTTGATGAAATTTATGTAAATAATGAAGATTATCTACTAGATGAACATAAATATTATAAATTTTGCAATAATGGTATAGAATATATACGTAAAGTAGTTAAAATTACAACTACTAATCATGCAAAATTCAATGAACCTCTAATAGTTGATGATGATGGTTTTGCATTTTTATATGGTGAATATGTCAATGATTTTAAAGTTATTGATTATAATAGACTTATTCCATTAATTATTAGTTCAATACAAGAAATATATGATAAAAATAAATAATTTATAATGCTGTTTTTAATTTCAGAAAAATGGCATTTTTGCCACACTGTAAATTTTATTTTTGTTTTTTTGGAACTCTTATTCCATAGCAAAAAATTCTTATAGAAAATTTTGGAAATCTGTTTTTTCTCCCCCCCCCTTTTTTTGATCCAAGGATCAGGATCAGGATTTTAATCTTTTTTTCAATATGAATTTTTATATAAAGATTTATTTTCTTATTATTATATTAGTATAATGAATCATAAATGTTCTAAGTGTGATTTTTCTTCTTCATGGATATCAAATACTCGTCGTCATTTTAGAAATATTCATAATAAAAATATTAATAATAATAATAAAAATATTCAAAATACTATCCAAAATTCTCAAAATGATATCCAAAATTCTCAAAATACTATCCATGATTCTCAAAATGCTATCCAAAATTCTCAAAATACTATCCATAATAATTTATTACCATTACAATGTATTAAATGTAATAAAATATTATCAAATAAACATAATTTAAATAGACATATAAACATATGCAAAGGAATAATTAATAAATTAGAATGTCAAATATGTCATGTTATATATTCAACTAGTGGTAATTTATCTAAACATAGAAAAATATGTAAAGCAAAAGAAGACAAACAATTAATTGTAGCTTCTGAAAGTTCTGAAGTAGTTCCTTCTTCTTTAGTTACAAATATACAAACTCAAAATAATCATTGTAATAATAATTATAATACTACTAATAATATTATTGTTTTTGCATCTAAGACAGGTGAAATAGAATTTATAAAGACTCCAGAATTTGATGCACAACTTAAGAATTTTTTAAAAGGTACAAATGATACAGAACATGTTGATAATCTTAAAAAATATAACAAAGAATTACTGTCAATAAAGAATAACAGATGCATTAAAAAAACAAATATAAAATCTACAATATCAAAGGTACATATTGGAAATAATAAATGGGAAACCAAGAATGATGAAGATATATATCCTCAAATGGCATGTAATTTAGCAGATGATATGTGTAATAAAATAATGCAATTAAAAACTAGAGATCGTTATAAAACTTTAGAAAGAATTTTAGATTGTATGGCAGACAATGGATATGTCGCAGATACAAAAGAAAATCAAAAAGAAATGGTAGATAATTTTAATAATGTTGTTAAAGATTTAAAATTAATTGTTTATGATTTGACTAAAGAAACTTGAGCAAATTAAAAATAGCGAGATTTCAAATTGTAGCTACATTAGCAAGATTGCAAATTGTAGCTACATTAGCAAGATTGCAAATTGTAGCTACATTCCGATTTTAATTTTTATAGCTTCTATTTCAGATTTTAGTTCTTTAATAGATTCTACTATAAGACCCATCATATTTCCATAAGCGATACCATATACACCTTTATCATCTTGTGATACTGCTTCTGGTAATATATTATTAACTTCTTGAGCAATCAAACCTGTACTCTTTATATCATTGCTAATCAAATTGAAAGTATATCCAGATATTTGTGTAATTTTATCTAATGCACCAGAAATACGATTAATATTCTTTTTAATATTACTATCAGAATCTGTAATAGTATTACCATGTGTATAAGTATTTCCATAAATATCTATATTTGCTCCAAAGAATACATTTGAACTTATATATGCATGACCATTTATATTAACATCTCCAATTATATCTACATTACATGTTGGCATTGTATTACCAATTCCAACATTGCCATTATAATCAATCATAAATACATTACTTGTAATATTATTTACTTGTAATATATTTCCAGTACCAGATTGTATAATATTTAATAATGGAACTGATGATGTACTATTTGACATACTTACAAACGCCATTGAAGTATCTGTTATTCCAATTCCAATATTACCATTTTGATCAATTCTTAACGCTTCATTACTATTTGTTACAAATCCTAAAGTATTAGAAACTGGTAAATAAATACCAGTATTTGAACTGGATGAAAATGAATAAGCTGGTAAGCTAACTGAATTATGAGTTGTATAAATACTACCTATAATATCTAATTGTGTTCTTGGCATAGTTGTACCAATACCAATATTTCCATTATTATCAAATGTTACTACTTGAGTATTATTGCTAACTAATTGAAGTATATCACTTTGATTGCCATTTTCAATTACAGTTGAACCAACAGAATTATATAAATGAATATTTGCATATGGTGCAATTGTACCAATACCAATATTTACATAATCAAAATTGGTTGCTATTATTAAGTTTGGTGGACCATTATATGCAAATAATCCAATTGCTGCTGCACCTGGTCCATTTATTGGTGGGCCTCCAAAAAATATAAATGGTAATGCTCCCTCTAAATTTAATGTACCAGTTAGATTCAAATCAAAATTATTATTAACACCAGCTATTTCCTCTGAAAAGATTGATTGTGTAAAACTAGCTACTGGTGTAAAAATAGTATGAGAATCTGATAAATTTTTATTATCTCTTGAAAAGTCAATATTACTTGCAAATTCCCAATAAACTGAATTAGAAGTTGTACCATTTCTGAATATATTTTTGGTATTTAAATAATTTGGATCACCATTATAACAAACATAATTTACTTGTGTTTCATAATATTCTGAATCAAGTACAAGCATATTTGCATTGCAACCCGATACCATATGAAAAAGATTTCCAGTATGTTGTTTAGGATAATTTACTAATACACCTCCATAAAATGCAGCATCTATTTCAGGTGTTAAATATACATCTTTACCAATTAGATTAGATGTTGCAATAAATTTTTGAAATATTGATACACCATCAACAAGTATATCTGCTGAATTATTGATAGTTGATTGAACATTTAATGTACTGCTCAAATTTAAACTATATAATGGATTTGGTTGAGCTAACATTCCAATTGTTCCATTGCTTGAACAAGTTAGATAATTATATCCAGCATTTATTGCTGATGCACTTTGTAATGTAAAATTACCTTGTTGGATTGCCATTTGATAATCAGTATATATATCACCTGCATATCCATTATTATTAGTAGAATTTGATGGTTTTGCTTGTAATATAATTTGAGGATATGTTGAATTTATACCATAATCTAATATTCTTAAACTAGCACCATTTATATTATTATTACTATTAATTACATCTAATGAATATAGTGGTTGAGGATTATTTATACCAAATAATCCTGTATCAGTAAATGAGAATACTTCAGTCGAAGAGTTATATATAACATTTAAATCTGTTCCACATATTATATTTGATGTATATATTAATCTTAGTTTTTCACTATATTTAGTATCAACACCATTTGTACTAACTGGTCCTTGTATTCTCCAAATATTACAAGATAAATTAGTATTGCCAATATTTAATATTTTTTGTTCTAAATCGATTGCTGGACCCGTTTCATATTGTGGTGTTCCTAATATTTGTGTCAATTTAAACATATTATCAACGGTTCCATAAGTTTTGATTTCTATGATCGAATCAGGATTAGTATTATATCCAGAAGTATCATATCCAAAATTACCAAACCCTACATAATTAGTATTAGTTGTAATATTTTTATTAAATAATAATATATTATTACCACCACCGTCTTTGAATACTATATTTCCATGGATATCAATACCAAATTTAAGTTTATTTCCTGGACCTCCTATTGCATTTGTAGCTATAATATTTATATATGCATCTAATGTTGAAGAAACAAAAGTAGCTATATTAGGAGTATAATATGTTTTATTTACATATAAAATTGAATCATCCATTCCTGCTGAATTGCCAATTACAACACTTTTATTATTAATATTTGTATTGTTTGGATAAATTGTAATTTGATCTCCACCTATAAATACATCATTTGAAGATCCATTTAGATTTGGTAATGGAGTTGGTCCAATCACATTTGCATTTATTAAAATATTACCAGCCATTTTATATTGTCCAAAAATATTGACATCACCAATAACTGATAAATTGCCGCCAACAGTTAATATCGCATTAAGATCTGTATTATGTGGATCATTAAATACATTTAGATTAGAACCAATCACGATTTGCATACGATTTAAATTTAAATTAGATTGAGCCCATAAATAGCGTTCTTTTGTATAATCTGAAGAATCTACAATATTTTGCCCAAATTCTATTCTGTTATATGAATCATTTGCTCTTATTGTCCATTCATCTTTAATACCTGTTAATCTAATTGCAGTTGAAACTGCTCCAATGCTTTGTTGTAATCTCAAAGTTGTTTCAGTATTGTATTGATTTTGTATATCAATATCATATATTGGATTTGTATTACCAATTCCAACATAATCCAATGTATATAACTGTAATGGTGAACCAGCTATCCATTGTTGAGTTAATTGTCCATTTTGATTATAAATATTATCAGCTTTAAAATTACCACTGACTAATAAACTATAATTAGCATTTGGTGTTGTTTTTATAGCAACATTACTATATAAATTATATATTCCATTTCCATTATTTGTATCATACCATAATCCAAGTAATGTATCAACACCTTGATACGTAGTATATAATTTAGATGAAAATTTAATAGATCCTGCAACGTCTAATTCATAACCAGGAACATATGTATTTACGCCAACACGTCCAGGTGTATAATTATGACTATTTAATGCATTAACAGGATTTGCAGAAATATTTAAAGTTGGTGGAGAATTATTCGTTAAAATTGGTGTTCCTCCAGGTTGAATATTTGTACCTGGAAAGAAATAAAAATTTTGATTAATTATATCATTTAATCCAGTATAAATACTTTGATTTTGTAATGGAGTTACAAATATTAAACTACCATCTAATGCAAATCCATCTGATATTAAATTACTTGGTGCATGACCTATATAAGCAGCTCTTCTATAAGCAGAAGCACCTGTTACAGATACATCAATTATTTTAAGATCCCAATTATTAGATGATGTTTTACGAACTACTAATTGTGCATCCATATCATTATCATGTGGGAATGTTGTATCAGCAATTGCATTGATACCTGTTCCAAATTGTCCAGGTGTTGTAATTCCATATCCATAGAAATTAATATTACTATATTGATTAGATGCAATATCAAATCCAATATTTGACCACGCAATTCCATCTAAAGATGTTTGTAAATTTCCAGTAAATTTAACATTACGAACAATCAAATCAGATTGACCATTAATATCATTTACAAAATTAGTAGATCCTAACACATTAATATTATTTGCAGTAAATGTATTATTTACTTGTAAATCTGTAAAAGTATAAAGACCGTTTGCAAATTGACCAGCAATTATATCATGAGCAAATATTTGAGGAGTACTATCAAGTCTATAATAAAGTTCATCTAAATGTTTAGTATTTCCAGAACCACGATCATACATCACAATATCTTGTGCAAATAATGGTCCATCAACTTCTAATGACATAGGAATTGAAACATTTGATAATGAGAATACATTATTATTGATAACACGAATATTATAATTTAATGGTTGATTAACAATATTGGAATTATGTATAGCTACATTTCCATATTGATCTATTTGAAAATTAGGTCCATAATTGCAAGATGCTGGATAATATTCATAATGTGGTATTTCATCTGGTGTTAAAATCAAATTACCTGTAATTGGATCATAATTAGAAGAAGTATATAATTTGTTAAAATAGTTTGAATCACGACCAATATGCATTTCAAAACGAGTTCCTGGTGGAGTATTGAAAATTGCTGGAGTAAGATTTGAAGTTCCAATCATTCCCATTCTCATACCAGCACTTTGTGTATTTTGTAATGATAATTGAAGATTATTGGCGTTTCTATTAGCTGATTTGACAACATTAATAGCATAGCCATTATTTTGAGATGCAATTAAATTACCAACAGTCATATTTCCAGCATAATAAATACCATTATTTTGATTAGAATTCCAATAATATCCTTCACTTGAAACATAATTAAAATGTTGATTGCAATATGTATAATTTGATGATTGATCAGTTAAATATGAATTAGTACCATCAAATATACCATTTAAATCAATGTATTGTATAGCATATTGATTTGAATGAGTTACATTAGTTAAAACAGTATTTGAATATATAAAATTAGAGCCAATATTATAAACATATGTATCATAATAATAATAATTTGAATTATTACATGATGAAGGAATAAATACGTTTGACACAGTTTGTTTATCTATAATTGAAATTGTATAATTATTAGTATCACCATCAATTACATTTTGAGTTTGATAAGTATGTTGATATACTATGCCATAATCTATTGTTTGATTTGTAGGTTGATAATAATTTTTCATATAATAAATTTCAGTGATATTTGAATATGCATTATTTGTTACATTTATAAATGATAAATTTGAATAATTATAATTAGATGTATCCAATGAAGTTAAATTTAATGTGGTTGAATTTTCAATATAATTTATATCTGAGTTATTCCAATTAAAATTTGATGTTAATGAATAATTATAAATATTACAATATCCTGGAGAAGTTTGATTTGGATTAAAATCAACATTTATCAAATATACATTGGAAAATAAATAATTTGAAGATGAATTATAATTTTGCACATTTAAATTGCTACTTATATTGCTATAATTACTAATTGAAGTATTATATATTAAATCATTTGATAATCCATAATAAGTACTATTATAAATATTTGATGTACCATAGGATTGTGTAATAATATTTTGATAATAATTATCAGGAATAACTAAATATCCCAGATCTGGATAATAATAATCATTATCCGATTTTACAATATAATTAGATGTATGTATACAACCATTATTATTTATAATTTCATTAATATAAGAAATGTTACATACTGATGGTGGTAAATTACAAGAAATTGTAGAATTAGAACCTGTATAATATAAAACAGATGGTATATTTGAATAATTATAAGCATTAATATTCGATGCATATAATGTACCAGTTATTAACATATTTCCATCAACATATAATGAATAGTCATAATTACTTGATCGCGCATTTAAAGAAGTATTAATACCAATGCCAGTTTTATCAACTTGTAAACCATAAGTATAATTACTATTATTTGGTGAATTTAGATTGTAAAAACTTTGTTCAGCTACTATCAAATTTTGTGTAGGAGATAAGTTTAGATTTTGTAATGTATAATCGCTTATTCCAATACCTAAACTGTCTACCTCAATAATGTTTGGAACAATATTAGGGTGATCAGTTACTAATGTTGGAGTATAATATAAAGGATTATTATTATCCATATCCTCTCTGCTACTAAATCAGAAAAACAATAGACCTTAAATGAATAATTATGAATTATTTTTTTGTAATAATGTGCCATAAAAATTCAACATTAGCAAACTTTGATCAATTGGTACTATATCCATTCGTAAATTTGCTACTTTTTGATTACTTTTATTAATTAAACTTTCTATTTTTTGAAGACCATTATTTCTAGCAAAATCAAATAACGTATTATCAAAACCTTTGCTACCAATTAAATTTGCCCAATCACTAGCATATTGTCTCAAAGCATTGATTGCAATTGCTTCAGATACATGAATTATACCAGCTTCTTGATAATTTGAATCAATATTTTGTTGTGTCGATATATATTTTGAAAAATATATGCGTGTTTTTTCAGAACCTGGTGTATTTACGCCTGGACCTACAGCTCCTCCAATCATATTTTTATCATCTTTTTTAGATTTAAATTTTTCTTTTTCTTTTTTAATTTCAGCTAATTCTTTTTTAATATGTTCAACAAAATCCATCTTATTAATTAGTAGGCATATATAATTTCTTACCAGATTTCTTCAAAAATTGATGTAATTTTTTCATGCGAATATCTACATCTAAAACATTTTCAAACATACCATTACTAAATAAATAACCAACTTCTTCTGGTGTTAATTCATCATTATACATATCTGGTAAATCTGGATTATATCCAATTGCATATGATTTATTATATGAAGCATATGCCATACTACCACTTCCAACACTTTCACCATCAATGCCAAATCCAAGTATATTTGAAATTTGTGCAGTTTGTGCATCTATTGGATTAGAGATGCATGTATAACTTCCACTTCCACTACCACTTCCACTGCCATATCCACAAATCATACTTGCGGCTGCACTGCTCTTACCACTAATCATTGTATCTTCAATTTGTTCTTTATTACTATCTGATTTATCTTTTGCATCTGCTTTATCTTTTACTGTTTTTGCTTGTATGTCAGATTTATTTTTAGAATCACTAAAATATGCGTCTAAAGCTGCTTCTGCTGCTGGATTAGTTTGAACAGAACCTCCTGATGGTATACCAGCATATGCTGCAGGTGGATATGGATCTGGACTATTCAATTTATTTTGACCATTTCCATCTGGATTATAATAACTACTACCAGTACCATAACCATCATCTAATATTGGTTTTACTCCACCTGTATATCCTGAACCATTTGACGAATCTTGATCTTGACTTAAATAATCAGTTGCTGCTTGTATTTGATCATCGTTACTTCTAAATATATTATCATCTGTCTCTAAATTATTTTTAGCCTTTGCATCATGTGCAGCATTTTCTGAATATGCTTTTTCAGCTGCTTGAATATTTAATAGTTTCATTAAATACTCATTCTTTTCATCATAAGTCATTTTTCCTTCTCTAATAAATCTGTCAATCAAATCAGTTATTCTTTTTACATAATCAATATTGGAATCAAATAGTGCCATTTCATCATACGTTTGATTATATTCAGTTCCTGATGACACAAAACTAGATTTGCCAAAATTTAAATAATCATCAGCTGTTAATATTCCACCTTTCAACATATTATTTAATTTAAGATATGCAGTTAATTGAATTAAACGCATCTTATAATCAGTCATATAGTTATATTGTCCAATTGTATCTTGATCATTTAATGTACTTTTAAGACTATTTAAATTATCTGAAGAAATATCATTTGTGCCATTATCAAATACTTTCAAACTACCATCATCTAGTAATATTAAAGTACATGGTCCTGTATATCCATTTTTAACAATACTTAAACTCCAAATTAAAGTTGATGGATCTTTAGACGTTGCTTGTGAATATATATTTAAAAGTCCATTTTCAATTACCATTTTTGTATTAATTAATCCTTTAAAATTAACAATTCTTACTTTAATTGCATGAGTTCTTGGATTAACACCGTTATGACATAATGACAATATATCTAATGTAGGTACTAAATTATAATACAAAATAAGTCTGTCTGATTCTAAAATATAAAAGAATCTACGATTTGGTGATACAAGCATATAACGACATCCAGCGAACATTTCAAAATCACTTTGTAAAAAACACATTAATAACGTATTAAAAGTATTTGGACTGAAATATTGACTTATAGATGGCTCTGTACTATCTAATTGATAACTTCTAAAATATGTGGTTGGATATGCATTTTCATTTTTATTTTGATCATATATTCCCATTGCTTGATGAACACCATCACTTTGTCTACAAAAATACTTTGAATCACTCTTGCATCCATAAATATAATTAGAATTTATAGCATTTGTCCATCTATATGAATCATCTAATTCCCATCTTACACCTTTATCTGTTGGCACTCTTTGATGTATTTGACAACTAGAAAAAGGTTTATATTTATAAATAACACTATAAATGATGCGAAATATCCATTTATTTGAATTAGCTAAAAACCACAAATCTGGATATTTTTGTCTATCTTTTGTCATTGATGGAAAGAATAACCAAGATTCAATATTTTGATTTTCCATATCATATGCTGATAGTACAAAAACTGGTCCATATACAGTACCATTTTGTACAAATTTATGAGATCCTGCAGCAATTGGTTTATCATGAACAGAATTAAACATATTATCAGCAGTTTGTGCAGGTATTACACCTGGTAATAAAGGTGATGAAACTGATACTGGAGGTTTAGGTGGAGGTGGTGGTGGTTTGGCTTTTGGAATTGGAATATTTCTAGCAGATACAAAAAATTCTATTCCACCTACAACTCCTTTTACAGTATTTCCAACTGTTTGCAAATTTTGCATATTATTAACATTTGCCAATGCATCAAGGCTACCACTGCCACTAGCATGTGCAGGTATTGGATTATTATATATATCAGGATCTGGTAAATCTTTTAAAATAGCCTGAATCTGTTTCTTCAAATCTTCATAATTTTTAGAAATTACTTTATAATACAAAAAAGGTGCTTGTTCTAATCTATTCGCTGTCTTATAATCATATTCTGTGAAACCAGAACAACCAATTGGTTGAAAAGGTTGTTGTACTGCCCCATAGTGAGGTACTATTGGTCTTGAGTGTCTATGCCCCATTATATATTTATGAGATATGAAACTTCACTATTTATTTCTATGATTTTTCTTGTTGTAAGAAAATGAGTCATTTTTTCAAATTGCATTATATCTTTACTGCTTTCTACTTTATTTTTCATATCTATAAAATCAGATTCTGATAATCCTTTATTTTCTTTTAATATTGAAACGAAATAATCATCTGATTTAAAATTGAAACGCAAATCTTTCAATGAATCAGTTGTTCTAATATACTCTAAAGCATCTTCTGTTGCTTTATTCAATTGATATAATTTATCAGATTCACTATTTTTCTTACCTTTAATCTCACCTGTAATTTCATGATTCCATAATTCTATTTTATTACTCGTAATTTTTACTGTTATTTTAAATTCTTTCTTTTTACATTGGTATTTAATTTCAAGTATATTACTATTTAATTTTATTGCAACTTTTCGCTTTTTAATTGGTGTTTCTGATGATTCTCCTTCATCTTTTACATTTGGAACGAGTAAAGACCCAGATCCAGATGCAGCAACTGATTCAGCTTGAGATTTTTTAGTTACTTTTGTTTGTCTTGTTTTGCGTTCTTTTGGTTCTTTTGGTGGTGTCAATGCATCAATATATTCTTTAAATAATAATTCTTCTACTACTTTCATCTTCAATGCTTGAATACGCGATTTGCATTTCTTAGGATCTTGATAGATTACTTTATCTTTCAATTCTTCTTCCATTTGATACCAATATCCTGGTTCAAAATCATATCCTGGTAATTGATCTACGCAAAGAGTATATAGCTGACTTATTGGTTTTTTAAGTTGATTTGTAATATAGAATTTATAATCAGGTGTCAAATTATGCTCACGAATATAATCAGGACTTTCTATGCGATCTCCTTGTAGTTTAACTTCAACGCCTGGATCTAATAAAATATAAACATATGGAACTCTTTCATTGATCATTGGTTTATTTCCTTCATCTCTTTCGCCAATTCTATCTGCCAATACTTTATGCGCAATTTTTGTAGGGTCTTTATATGATCCTTTAAGAGTTTTAGAAACTATAAGATTTTCCAAACTCATCTTACCTTCTATCAGATTCTGCAGCGATTCTCTCAAAAATCGAATAGATTCTGATAAATTAGATTTATTTATCAAAATTTCAATAATTCCTCCATAAATTATCTTGACAATTGGTGCATAATCTCTGCGTTTAATTGCAAGTCCCATAGATTTCAATTTTTTTTTCTCTGGATCTTTTTCATAAAGATTACCAACATATCGCTTTTTACTCAATAATATAAAAGGCCATAGTACTTTCTCATAAGCCAAATTTTGATAAAGTGGCATAATCTTCTTAATACTTTTCTCAATCTCTTGACCCATCTTAATTGCAATTTTCAAAGCTTCTTTTCCATAAACGCGAATTCCCGCATCATTATAGTTTGGAAATTTACAGAATATTGAGTCAGTATTTTTAACTATAATATCTCCAATACCTGCTTGAAATACGCCTTCTTCTGTTTCTAAATCATAAACATAATCATCATATGAATCATATAATTTTTCAATTTTTTTAATTGCATTATGTGGCTTTCGTTGTTTTTTAATAGTCCAAGTAATTCTATAAATATTTAATTTATCTTTTCTAGAATTAATTGAAACATTATAATCTAATGATTTCAATAACATAAAATATGTTTGCGCAGTAATTTGATTTTTTGTATCAATTCTATGACAACCACATTTTTTATTATCATTTCTACAACCATCACTATCAAATAATCCTTCTAAAAAGGATTCTTTTATTTCTTTATTTGAATTCAATATAATT
>Ga0164296_1002687_pt1 | contig 17377 bp, 15 predicted proteins | sample GEODES057metaG_FD_113533 | JGI IMG/M metagenome (GOLD analysis project Ga0164296, IMG submission 113533) | Dystrophic lake water microbial communities from Trout Bog Lake, Wisconsin, USA - GEODES057 metaG | ecosystem: Environmental > Aquatic > Freshwater > Lake | place: USA: Trout Bog Lake... | reverse complement strand
TGTGAGGTTTCAACCACCAATAGCTGCCTCCCGAATAATTGACCGTTGCAACAGCATTTTCTTTGTAAGAATTCGCTCTGGTTTTAGAGAAATCCCTTGCGGATACCACGGGCACCCTGAATTTGGGATTGCAATTCGCGTAGTACGCTCGTTCGCAGTCCTTTAATGTTTTTACAAGTTTTTTACCAATCTTGTTTTTTGTATAATGGCTGTGCCATATAGGTTCCATTGTATGCCAGAGTTTTGGTCCCTTAAATTCCAACAACTCCGAAGAAGGATCATAAATAGCCAGTAGTCCGTCCGCTTCCTTAAGCGGGATTTTTGAGGAGAAGATTACATCCCTTCGCTCGAACTCAGGCCAGTTGTCAGAGCCAAACTGTTCAGATATAATTCGACATCTGTACTTCATGTTACTTTAATTCCTTTAACTTTTATTCCACACAAATAACCAAAAAATAATAATTTATCTTTTATTGATTTTTTATACCCAGTAAATGACTTCTTACATTTTGGTAACCTTCTCGCAGGCGTATGATGCCAGGATTGGAAATCCTTCATGGCCGTTTTCTGAAGAACTGACTTCCAGAGGTGATACTGCGGATGAACCCACTCGGCACCTAGATCCCAAGGCTTGGGATAATCGAGGAAGTGTATCACTCGATTGACCTGTCCGTAGGACTGTTTCACCCAGCACCAATTCTTGCGCATGTTGGCAATGCAGTTATACTTTTCGTCAAGCTCAAGAGACTTTCGAAATAGAACATAGTTCATTGCAGATTGATCATGAAATGCAGGCTTGTGACTTGCGATATATTCCATGCACTGCTCAGAGATTTTCTGCTGAATCCATGCTACTCTATTGACCAGCATCACCCCGGCATTGAAGTAGAGATCTTGCGGAGTGTGATTTAACTGATTCACTACTCCTAAATCTGCTGCCAATGCAAGGGGGGCTTCCGGCACCCATGCCATGGGTGCCTCCCCCATCTCCAGAGAGGCCAAAGGACTGACATCCAGATCACAGAGGGTATCTGCATCCACATAGAGAAAGCGATCCACATCCAGTTCCTTAGGCACTCCCAGTCGGTAGTAGGTGGCCCAACTTCCATTCAGGGAGGGGTATCCATGGAACTGCGTCGGATCCACACGACGCAACTCGAGAGAATAGGGCTTGTTCAGAGATCCAAGAGTCTGATGCAGCAGATCGATATCCCCTTCGTCAAGCGCATCGCTGAAGATGTGGAATCGAGTCGTCGCAACTTCGGGGCTTATTCGATCCAGCAAGGAATAGGCCGACACATGGAGTCCCGGGAGGACTCCCTTGTCAGCACAGAACACAATATTCATTCAGAGGATTTTTTAGTTAGTGATTGTAAATCCGAGCTCTTGGATTAGCGTCCGCTGTTCCTGCGATGCAGGGTGGCACTGGTATCCCCTCACCCAGCGATAGCCTGTTCTGAGGAGCCGATAGCGCTCGGCGAGCCGCAGGAAAATCTCAATGGCTCCCAGCAAGATCGATGGAACTTTTCCGACCTCACGTTGGAGCCTCTCGCGGAGCTGTAGTGAGCACTCTGGATTGGATGACAGGTAGCGGAGGTGCTTGCGAACCAACGATCGGAAGATGAGCCGAGACACTACGTCCACCTGGAGGTGACTTTTCTGAATCTCGGAGATCATTGCATCCAAGCAGACACCCCAGTCCTCTTCTCTCCTGAACTTGGATCGACCAGCATCATGGCTAAGTTTGTTAGGAGCATCCACACGGTAAAGGGTCAGGGTATTCCCTGCAAAAGCAGTCCGGGGCGATGCCGCCAGAACCCGAAAGAAATACTCCATATCCTCACCATATCTCAGATCTGTTCTGTAACCGCCAAGCCCCTCCAGAAATGACCTGCGAAACAACAGACTTTGAAAGATCGTGGTCCACCCCCTGAGCAACCAAGAGGACAAGGGTATCGAGTCCGGTGGTGAGTCCTGCTGTAGCACGCAACTCTCAAAAGTGACCTCGTTCCCACGAATCAGGACATGAGCCCATGGCCCCAAGACGAGGTCGGCACCCGTTGATTCCATGACTCTTGATTGTACCTCTAGTTTATTGAGTGAGAGGAGATCATCACTGTCCTGAAACTGGATATACCTACCCATTGCTATCTTAAGACCCGCATTGCGTGCAGCTCCGGGACCGGCATTGGATTGTTGAAGAAGCGTGACCCTTGATCCATAAGATCTGATGACACTCAGCGAATCATCGGTAGATCCGTCATCAACGACGATGATCTCCTGAGGGGGCTGGGTTTGGGACAGAAGGTTCTCAATGGTGGAACCGATGAGCCCAGCTCGGTTGAAATTGGGAATGATGACTGAGACAGTACTCACAGATTATTGGGCACTCGTGGCATCAACCGCCCCTTTGAGTAGGTCAAGCATTTGGCTAGCCCAGTTCCGGGGAACCAATCCGCTCACCCGGTCAAAGGCACTCAATCCCATCTGCGACCACCTCTCTCGATCTACCCAGGCGCGCTCCAGCGTCTCCCGGATGATCTCCGGATGCATGCCGGGGGAAACATATCCCTCAATCCCGTCACGAACTAACTCCGCATTACCACCAGCCCGTGTAACAACGGCAGGCCGACCACAGAACATCGATTCGATCAAGGCCAACGGCATCCCCTCGCGCGAGGATGGGAGGATATGGAGATGATGGGTACTCCATATCTCGCGGAAATCTCCCACATGCCCCCCAAAGGATACCTTGTCCTCCAGCCCATAAAACCTGATGAGTTTTTTGATATGCTCTTCATCCGGACCGGATCCGAAAAAGGTCAGGGACCAATTCCGCCCCTTCCATAAATCCGTTGAGAGCGCCTCCAGAAGCTGGTCCTGACGCTTGTCCCCAACTTCCAGCCTGGCGACCTCCGCCATGCGCATTGTCCCATAATCACTCAATGGCCATTCCAGTGGCTTCGACACGGAATTTCGCACCGGATTCATGAGGATCGTACGCCTCGGGAATCGATAAGCCAACTGCCGCTCCGCAAGCTTCAGATTATGCTCCGAGAGGAAAATCATCAGCGAGGCTTTTGCATAGATCTTCGTGAGTTGATCTCGAGCCTCCTGCTCCTGCACCGCCCCCTCGGCATTGGACTGGATAAAAAAGACGATCGGAGTTTTCGATTTCTCAATTTCCGGAATCAAGTCTGGGATCCAGGCACAATCAGCAATGCCTCCCGTGGAGACAAAGATCACATCGTGCGGGGAGTTGAAAAACTGTTTGAACCGGGAAGATAGCCCCCTGAGTGCCAGTTGCCTCGAAATCAGGGTCAGTTCTTTCCTGACCTTGACCACGGCACCTTGACTCCGGAGCGCCGAAACCTGTGCCGAGGTCGCGACCTTCTCAGGCAGGAGCAGATCAAGCTGATGTCCCTGGGTGATGGCATAATCGGCAAGAATCCTCCAAGTCTCCTCACTTCCAGCCCATGGGTAGAGATTGCCAGTCGTAGAGAGGATCCCGATTTTCACCGATACGAGAAGTAGAATTAGTTAAGTTTTTGCTGCCTCTGAATGCAGTTTTTGGCGCAATCCGGCAAAAGGCTTTTCAACGAAAAAGTAGCTTGCAACAGCAACCGAGAATATTAAGAACAACCTCACTGGAAGATACATCATCCAATGGGGCAGATTGGATTCAAAAAAGAAAAATTGCTGCCAGAGATAGACACTATAGGAAATTGGTTGGGCCCCTCAAGTTGGTCCAGATCGGATGAGATGTTTTCCGATGGTTGATGTTGCGGGTTAGTCCGAAGCCTTGGTGACTGGAGCCCGTAGGGCGTAAGGAACCGAGGCTTGGCACGATTGGGTTTTAGCATAGGTACTAGGCGGGAGCAAGCGAAGGGAGCGGTGAGGTCGGACATGATTGTAATAATGCCGCCAGTCGTTGATCACTACCCTGCCTTCGCTCAGCGTGTAGATGAGTTCCCGGTCAAGGCACTCCCTCCTGAACCGGCTATTGAAGCTCTCTGCATAACCATTCTGCCAAGGGCATCCAGGATCAATGTAGATGGTTTTAATCCCGTTGTCCTTGAGCCAACGCTGGATGATCTTGGCGATAAACTCCGGGCCGTTATCGCTGCGGATAAATTCGGGGGTGCCTTGCTGCTCGATCTTCTCTTCGAGAATCCGCAAGATGTCCGCAGCAGTTAGCGAACGATCCGCATGCAGTGCATGGCACTCACGGGTGTATTCATCGATCAAGGTCAGCACCCGCAGTTTGCCTCCTCTCTGGGTGTAGTCCGCAACGAAGTCCCACGCCCACACATGGTTCTTGTGCCGCGCTTTTTGTGGAAGCCCTGTGGAGAGTCCACGGCGCCGCACCTTCGGCGGGGGAGGCGGAACCTGAAGCCCTTCCTCCCGACGGACCCGCTGAACCTGCTTTCGGTTGATCCGATAACCAGAGGACCTAAGTTGCCCCCAAACTTTCTTGTAACCTTCCGTCGGGTATTTGAGCGACATCTCCACGATGGCATCCTCCAGCAAACGCTTTTTCTCCGCCATGGGTTTGGGTTCATACCGTAATGTCGACCGGTTAAAACCCAGCCAATGGCAAACTTTCCGCCCGGAGCACCTCAGCGCCGTGACCACCTTCTCGGCCACTTGACGCTGACTCTCCGGGCTTAGGCTTTTTTTTCTAATGCAATCTCCAGTGCCTTCGCCTTCAAGAGTTGATCAGCCAGAAGTTTCTTTAACTCGGTGTTTTCCTTCTCCAGATCCCTCAGTCTCTGAGCCTCGCTCAGTCCCATCCCACCATACTTCTGCTTCCAACGATGGTAACTTTGGGGGCTGATATTGTGCGTTCGGCATACCTGATCCACCGTCATTCCAGTATCGCCTTCACGCAGTATCCGGATGATTTGCTCCACTGTCCTTCTCGTCTTTTTCATGATGATTCTCCTTATCTATAGGAAAATCATCCCATCCTCTATGGACTAGTTCTCGGGGGCCCAACCACTATACCTGAAAGAAAGCGATTCTGGATGAGAATTTTATAATCACAGGATCCAGTTACCAAGGCTATGAGAATCATCGAAGCCCCACAACCAACAGTAAGTGTGATGATTTCCTGTAGGACTAATCTTGTGATGGTATTCATATCCGAGAATGACGGATACACAGCTGTCCTGTAGGAAGTAATCCACGCGACAGCAATACTTAGAATACCCAAAACAAACATCGCATTAGATAGCTTGGATTTGATCTTTGCGTAATGTGAGTTTCTCCAGATTAGTGCAACCAAACATCCCATTAGAATAAAGTCAAATCTCATGAAATTCATAATAACTTCATGGATTTTCATTTCCCACAAACTCATTAGCCTCATGAGAAAGACACCTGCGAGCAAGAAAACCGTGAATAAAACCCTGGCTCTTTGAGATATAAAAATCAGTAGCAATGGCCAAAAAAAGTAAAACTGCTCTTCTATTGAAAGACTCCAGTAGTGCGCAGTAACTTCCGGACCATGAACCATGTTTCTAAAAAATAACAGAACTGAGGCAAAATCGAATAGTGAGAGCTTTTGGTGATGACAATGTGACCATAGGAAGATAAACGACAAATAAATCACAACAGGTGGCAAAATGCGTAAGCATCGCCGCTCCCAAAATCTTTTAAGACTGATGCAGGAGTTTTTATCTTCCTCTTTTAGAAGCAGATAAGTGATTAGAAAACCACTGATAATAAAAAATATTGGTACGCCGAATGTCCCTATTGGAAATGATAGTTTTCGAAGAAGATCTGAAAGTTTTGGCGAGAGATGCAGATGTTCATACCAGAGAGAATGCAACATCAGTACCAATAAAATGGAAATTCCACGGAGACCATCCAAACCGGGCAGGCGAGCTGTTTTGATAGCCGCATTCATCGCTTTTCCAATTTGCGGGCAGGAACTCCAGCCCAGGTTTCTCCGGCCGGGATATTCTTCGTCACGACAGCACCCGCACCGATGATTGCACCATCTCCAATCGAGACGCCGGGCAAAATCGTGACATGACAGCCGATCCAGACGTTTGCGCCGATCACGATATCCGCCCCCGTGTATCCCTGTTTTGCATACGGTAGATCCCGTCGTGTGGTCACATGATTTTCGGTAATCACATAGGCATGAGAGCCGATCATCGTGTCAGCTCCGACCGAGAGCCTGTGACTTGATGTACCTAAAAAGGCATAGGGCCCTACGTAAACTCGCTCACCGAGTTGGATTGATCCGCTGACATCCCCCAACCAGACAATGACACCTTGATCCAGATGGACTTCTTTTCCTAAGGAAAGGCGTTTCTCCAGATCCGTGAAGATCCCCTGAAGACAGACGGAGGGATCGATCATGCGATCGGACTTGCGCTGATTCACAAGCCATCGCCAGCGCCGGAAGCCACGCAAGACATCGGCCCGCGGAGACTGAAAGCACGAGATCGGCACAAAGGCCCGATATTTCGCATAGAGAAAGCTTGGGATTTTACTGAGCATGTCTTTCAGGCCCTCGCCGTATTCCCCAATAACTTGCCAGGGGTATAGTCTGAGATCGTTTCCTTGATTTTTGCGACTAATGCCGCGTGGATCTTATCCGGGCGGAAACGGTCTTCATACATCGCTCTGGCATTCCTCACTAAGTTCATCTGCCGTTCCGGCGAACCGGCGAGCGAGATGATCCTCTCGAGGATCATCTGGGCATCAGGATCGGTGCAAATTTCGGCGGAATCAAATTCTTGGGCTACCTTCACGGCCGAGCAGTAATCAGGCCCCCAGACAACGATCGGCTTCTGGTACGTCAGGTAATCGAGGAACTTCGTCTTGAAACTGGTTTTCTCAATCTGCGCACACTCGGGACCAAATCCCATGGGTAACACCATGGCATCCACTCGACTCATAGCCTCCTGCAACTCTGCAAAAGGCACTTGCCCTCGGTAGATTCCTGCTTCTCTGGCATGACGATCGAACTCGCTGCTCCAGGAGGGGTTTCCTCCGTAAATGCGGAATTCAATGTCGTCACCACGAGACTCGGCCATCCTGACCAACTGCTCCATCATCGGCCCATACCACTCGCCGAGGCTCCCTCCAAACCCCACCGCATACTTTCTACCGGTATCCTGAAAAGGCTGGAACGTTGAGAGGGATTCTGAAAGAGGTGCTCCGATCGGGTAGAGAATATGTGAGTTGCGATGAGGCCCCAAGGCCTTCCTCATTCCCTCCGAGGTGCAGAGGGCGAGATCGGCCTCCTGATAAAAGCGTAGGAATCTCCACTCGATCAGCCGGTGGTAGATCTGGTGGGATGGAAACCATCCGAAGTTGAACCAATCATTAAAGCTGGCGATAAGAGGAATACGCAGTCGTCTGGCTATCTGCTGAGCTACAAGTGCACTATAATCCCAGCTACCGGCGATGGTGAAAACCGCATCAGGGCGAAACTCTCGGGCTGCATCCCATACTGATCTGGGGACTCTCCCTATTGCAGTGAGCAGATGGGGACCATAAAGCCAAGGCATCAGCCGTGTATGAAAAAGGCGATCGGTTAGGGGTGAGACACCAAAGGAACCAATGGGATATGCCGGAGAGGGATTTGTAGGAATGGGCGAATTCGTGATGACATGTAGGTCAAAATCTGTCCTTTCAATAAAGTGCCGATAAAACGCCATCGCACCGCCCCAAGTGGGTGAAGGTGTACAAAAACTTAAATACAGGAGACGATTACTATGCATAAAGAGACAATAAATATTTTTTTAAATTTACTAAAATAAAATAGAAAAGGCCCTCAATCGTTAAGAGATGTTGCCCACAAAAATACTTAAAGTCGGCACGCTCCTTAATTCCTTGAGGGTTTACATCAAAGATATTTACATACCTTTTTTTGTAACTCTTGAAATATTTGTAAAAAGAAAGCCTATTTGGGATGCTAAAATCATACTCATGGGAAGCATGACTCCAACCCACTTCTTTCTTCTGTATTTCTAATAATAACTGGGCATGCGCTTTAGACAGTAGAACAATAGGATCCATTACGGGAAAAGCATCCTCCAAAGCATCCATATACAAATCAAATGGGATTTTTTCAATAAAAACAGAATGCGTTGATCTGGAAGAAGCGTACCCTGGAGAACCACTATATGTTAAAGATCTTATGCCAACACCGAAGTCAAAAGCAATAACCCTGCATTCATTTGCGATTTCCTGACATAATATTTTAGCTGCTCCACCTAATGATATAAAGACAATATCAATGTTATTTTTTTTTACCGATTTAATGATGTCTAATTTAATTAAATCAAGATTTTCTCCGGGATTAACGCCATTATTTCTGGGGTCCAAAAAAAACAGGAACGTATTTTCAGGCCAAATTTTATTGAATATTTTTTTGTATTCTTTTTCTTTAATTAAAGATTTTAGTATTGAAACCTCAGCCCCAACCATAAGAACTCTACGATTATTAATAAATTCCTTAAACTCATACTCGAGCCAAGTAGGAAATATATATGAAGTAGCTCTATCTGGATTTTTGAATAAACTACAATCCCTATTAAGATTTAACTTTTTTAACCATAAATCATTCTTCCATTGAGCCTCCCAGAAATCAACATATGTAGCTTTTTCAAGTGAACTTTTTAGTCTTGATATTTGATTAGGCAATAAACCTGGAGTTCCATATGTACGAGTGCCTGAAGCAATAGAAGATTTATTATTATATTCGTCGGCAACTTCTTTTGGATACAGAAGAAAGGCAAGATCTTTATCTCCAATACGCAAATATGAAAATTGATTCGAAGATGACATTAGCCTAGTCAATCTCTTTGCCTCTAACCGACGTCCGCTTGTAATTGGGTCTGGTTTATTTCCCAATGGCAACCTCATTGACTCTAATGTCCCTGAAATACCTTTGTTTTTTTCTATACAAGTATCTTCTTTTTCTTTCTTTTTTATCCGAGTTATTATTTTAATATACAACATTAAAACACACCAAAAATCTATTTTATTGATACCTAAGTACTTTATTAGATCTTCTCGCTCTTTTTTGCAGTGTTTGTCATAACTAAACAATTGATGGTATCTTTTATTATAAAATTTATATGCTTTTTTAAAATAAAGTATGTTTTCAGTTTTGAAATCATTATCCCAAGCGCAATAAGACCAACCAACTTCTTTCTTCTGCAGTTCTAGTAATAACTGTGCATGAGCTTTAGCAAGCAGCACTTCAGGAGTCATATTCGGAAAAGCTTTTTCCAAAGCATCCATATAGATGTCAAATGGTACTCGAAAAAGAAATATGCTGTGAATTGATCTGTTGTTGCGGTTCCCATCACTTCCGCTGTAAGTCAGCGACCTCATCATTGCACCAAAATCTATTGCAATAATTTTTTTCTCCTGTGCAATTTCATTGCAGATTATTTTAGAACCTCCTCCTAATGACAGAAATAGAATGTCGATTTTATTCTCATTAATTGCACTTAGCAACTGGCTTTTAATTACATCTAAGTTTTTTGTTAGATTTTTGCCATTTTCATAAGGCCGTAAAAATGAAATTACACAATTATCCGGGATATATACTTTAAGAGAATTACGATACTCACTGTTTTTAATCAGTTCTTCCATGATCGGAACTTCTGCCCCGCAAAATAATATACGCTTACCCGAGCAGAAGTCCTTCATCTCATGCTCTACCCATGTAGGAAGAATAAATGAGGTTTCCCTAGATGGAGACTCGGACTTTTCTTTCACTCGTTTTAGATCCAGCAAATCCAGTACCGTTCTGTTTTTCCACTGGCACTCCCACGTGTCGAGGTAGTCGACTTCTTCCAACGCCCTTTTCAGTCTTGCTGCATGCTCCAGGCCGAGTCCGAGACTCGTCAGCGCCTCGGTTCCGCTGACGACATTCTCTTCAACAAATATATTTTCAGTGTAATTATTTTTTGCAGCAAGCAAGAATGCCGCCTCGTAATCACCAATCCGAGCGTAAGAGTATACTTTTTTGGAATTCAGTAATTCCGTTAATCTTTTGGCTTCTTTTTTTCTTTCACCCGATAAATCTAAAGGCTTTTCGCCAATACTAACTCGATATTCTGCAAGAAGTTCTTTGGTACTATTCATGGGTATCTTTCCGTAATTGTATGATTCGATCACACTTTTCCAACGTGCTCATGCGATGAGCAATAGTGATAATTGTCAGCGTTCCTTGCAGTCGGTGGATTGTCTCCATGACCGCAACCTCCGTTTGATGATCCAAGGCACTGGTGGCTTCATCAAGGACTAGGACCTGCGGCTTATGGTAGAGCGCCCTGGCCAAGCCGATTCGCTGGCGTTGACCACCTGAGAGTCTGACTCCTGGCTCTCCCACGGTCGTTTTGAACCCACTCAGCAGTTCTTTCTCAATGAAGTCTAAGATCTGGGCTCCGCTGGCAGCCTCTCTCAGTGAGGCATGGTCAATCCGGTCAGAGGGAATACCAAAGGCAATGTTGGCTTTTATTTTGGATTTTAATAATATCATGTATTATTGTATAATCATGTTTGAAATCTTATATCTTTTAAGTAAAACTTCTTTCAAAATTGTGAAAACTTTATGTTCCTCTAATTGTTTCATGCATATGATGTCATTCGGGCAATTGTTCTTCCAATGGATAATTGGTGTTCGGTGATGACAATACAAGCAAGGCACGTTGCTAACGACACCAACGCTAGGAGACTCAGGGGGAAGTCGAAATTTCGGATTTATAGGGCCAAATAAGCCAATAACAGAAGTGCCAACGGTTCCAGCTAGGTGTACTGGACCTGAATCTATAGCAACAACTAAATCACAGATTGAAATAAGTGCCACAATTTCTTCAGGCCTGAGAATATTAAAAAGATTTTTTACTCCTTTGAGTTTTTGTAGGTCAGTAACTATACCATGCTGTGTCTGACCTAAAAGTAGTATAACGGCATCAAACTCATCATGTATATGATAGATAAGGGATTGCCATTTTTTTACATCCCACATTCTGATTGGCCAAGTTGGGCCTCCATTAATTGCGATTATTTTTTTATTTCCTATATCCTTATCCTCAACACCAAATTTGATTTTAGTATTACGAATTAATTTTATCGAAGGGTGGAGTTTAGGTTGTCTAACTGAAACTGAAAGTCCACATGATTTAGCGGCATCATCAATAAAGTGACAGGTTCCTCCAATACCGTCTGATACTTCTGAGGTAGCTAGTGGATTATAAACCTTCTCTACAATGCCCATAAAATTGAAAGAATCTGGCAATCTAAAATCCCAAGACCATAAACTACTACCATAAACTCCATCGGCTGACTTCGCTAGTGTAACAAGATTTTTGTATCCAGAGGCCGTAACAAAAATAATTAGCTTATTCGGATGCTTTTTTTTTGCAGCAGCTATTAATGGTAATGTACAAACCACATCCCCCATAGCCCCACACCGACAAATTATTACTGCTTTTTTGTTATGCAGGATACATTTTATTAGTAGCCATATCTTCAATGGCATCCACTCTCTGGCCCAGCAGTAAAGACCATAAAATTTGCGCCAGAAAATTTTTAGATTTAGTATCAAGAATTTCAATGTGAAAAGTTGCTTACTTTTTTGCTATATCAATGATTCGATCGCATTTTTCCAAGGTACTAAGTCGATGGGCAATCGTAATAATTGTCATGGTGCCCTGTAACTGATGGATCGTCTCCATAACGGCCGCCTCCGTTGTATGGTCGAGCGCACTTGTAGCTTCGTCAAGGATCAGCACCTGTGGCTTGTGATAAAGTGCGCGGGCCAAACCGATCCTCTGACGCTGCCCGCCGGAAAGACGAACCCCTCTTTCCCCGACCGTCGTCTGAAATCCTTCCGGTAACTCCTTTTCTATGAAATCAAGAATCTGAGCCCCTATGGCAGCAGTCCGGAGAGCCTCATGATCGATGTCACAAGAATCAATACCGAATGCGATGTTCTCCGCTACAGTCTCGTCGATTAAGTAAATATCTTGGGGGACATAGCCAATCATCCCCCTCCAAGTAGACATGTTTTGAAGCGAGAGAGGCTCATCATCAATGAAGATCGTCCCAACTTGAGCAGTGTGTAGTCCAAGAATGAGGTCCACTAAGGTAGATTTTCCCGAGCCTGATGGGCCGGCAATACCGATTGATTCATTCTTGCGGATTATTAATGAGAAATCTGAAATGATCGGTTTCTGTGGATTAGAATAATAAAAGGAGAGGTGATTGATTCGGATCTCCCGTTTGAACTTCACTGGGGTGATCGCTGGGGCACCAAGGGGGATTAATACTGTCTCTTCCTCGATCTGCAGAATCTCCTCCTCAAGCTGGGTAAGAGTGTAGTTGCTGGCTGAAACCGTCACCAATTGGCTAAAGAGTAGCTGTAGAGTTGGAAGGAGCCTGTATGCAGCCAGAGCCATGACCGAGAGATTCGGCAGGATGTCCGAGAAGGGTCTCCCTTGGAGTGCCAGTACGATGACGATGGCCACCAATCCTCCAAAAGCAATCGGCTCGATCATGTAGCGAGGCCCATTACTGTAGATCGGGATCAAGCTCTGAGCCTTTCCAATCTCGGCTGAATGAGCTAAAGCCTTATTGATAAAGTATCTGGCTTTACCATGCACCAAAACGGTTTTGATCCCGTTTAGAAATTGAACCGCATTTTTCCAAAAACCGCTATTATGAATCTGTAAACCAGCGCTTATCGCCTTCGTTCGGGGACGCAAAAAAAGAAATACGGAAACATAAAACCCTCCAAGAACAATAATCGCCCCGATGGCAACACAGGGCTGGACGAGGAAGACTGCTCCCACCAAGAGAATCACCATCACAATCCGCGATAGGATCTCCCCGATCGGTAGTAGAACGCTAAGAATGAAGGTCAATACATCCCCAAGCCTCTGATTTAAATCAGCACTATTTCGTGAAAGGAAGAATCCGTAGGGACGGCTAGCGTACGACTCGAAAAGTCGCCGCCGTAACCAGTGACAAAAGCCATAAGCATATCGAATCCGGATGACCTCACTAACAATGCTTCCAATACTGGCAATAACTAACATCAGTATTGAGAAGCATCCTGCAACTACCAGCAGGTGATTATTATCCATCGATGGCAGGAAATGCAGAAACCAAGTGCCAAACTTCGAATTCCGGAGCCGATCTGGATCAGCAGCGAGTGCAAAGAAGGGAAAGATCGAGGTAACTCCAACAAGCTGAAGGATCCCGTTAAACAGGATCAGGCCCATCACGGCAAAGAACTTGAATCGACCGTAGGGAAGAGCCAGTCGGTAGCAGCGAATGAGAAGACTGAAAAAAGATTTAAACATGATGCTGGAGCGAGGGGCGTGAGGTCGAGTGTCGAGGGCTTTTATTTAAGAGACTAATTCAAGCCAATCGGGGTGGGACTCGGCGTGGAGGGCGATTTCCTCCAAGATAGCATTCCTTGGGGTAGAGGGCCTCCAATCCCAGGATTTCTTGACTACCGATGAATCTAGCACCATCCAAGGGATGTCGAATGGGCGAGGATTGATATCTGCGGCTACCTGATGAGCGCCGAGTCGATCGGTGCACCACGCGCTGAGTTGTGCGAGCGACATGGCACTCTCGACTCCACCGCTGACATTGAGGACCGGATCGACCTGGCGCCCAGGGTCACCCATCTGGGCAATCAGGAGCGGTACGATATCGCGGGGATGGAGGCAGTCACGAACCTGATGCCCACTTCCACCGAAGCCGATGTATTTCAGCGGACGACGTCGGGCCCAAGAATGGATCCAGAAGCTAAAGATGCCCTGATCGGCCTTCCCAAACTGCCCTGCCCCGGCAAGGACCCCACAGCGGTTGATCCGAACGGGGAAGTCAAAGGTCATACCGTACTCGAGCGCAAGAAGCTCGGAGCACTTCTTGGAAGAGCCATAGAGCGAGATGGGTGGCTCGGTGGAGAAGGATTCAGTCAGTCCAAGCCGGCTGATGGAGGGCGAAGGTTTGTCGAATACGGGGCGATAGGCCCCTTGATGGACTTCTACGAAAAGTGATGCCAGCGGCGGGATGGAATAAACGCGGCTGGTACTCAGCAGGATGAAGCCGGCTTTGTGCTTGCGGCAGTATTCCAACAAATGGATGGTGCCTCCGAGATTGTGATCGAGGAGTTCCTTGGCACTGGTCTGGCCATCAACTCCAGCCAGCACACTAGGATTCGCTGCGCAATCGAGCACCCAGTCTACGGCAGGCAGATCGGCGAGATCTTGCTCGTTGCGGATATCCCCTATCCTGACATCGATTCCTAATGCGCGCAGCGGCTCGAGATTGGTCTCGCTCCCCTTGCGGATGAGGCTGTCGATGCCTGTAATCTGGACACCGGGAAGATGCTCGAGAAGCCCGCGTGCTATTACGGATCCGGCAAAGCCACAGATTCCGGTAATGAGTATTTTCATGATGGGAGTCGAGAGACGAGGACTAGGGATATAAGGGGTAAGTTTTAAGACGAAATGCGAAAGGCTTGAATCAGAGATTCAGAAATAAAGGTTATAAATTAAGATCTAGAGTTTTTCATTTTAAAGCAATCGAGATTTATTTTCCAAGATTTCTAATAAAATCACGGCAAGGAACTTCATAAAATCGGTAAGAAAGTTCCGAAATCCCAAGCACTATTAAAACTAATAACGCGCAGTCCCAAGGAGCTGTTGGCATTACTTTTTTAACCAAAGAAAAAAGGAGGATTTGAAAACATAAAATAGGCATATGCCACAAGTAAATTGAGTATGACCGCTCACCTAACCATTGAATAGGCTTGGATTTTAAAATTATTGATCCAGTGCCTTCGTCAAAAGCGGTACAGTACACCAATAAGGGAAATGCGAAAAGTAGCAGAAAATGCGGAAGAATGTCCAATAGAGTGAGTATAAAGACTCCGACAAACGCAAAAAACATCGAATTGATTATCGCAGTGCTTAGTTTCCTGCGGATGCACATTCGATAAATAGTACACAGTATGAAACCTGCAGAAAAACCAAAGATACCCCGCCCAAGCCAACTGGAATCCCATTGCCATTGACCAATCTTTATTGCAATTTCCCTGTCACCACTGCCACAGAGGGCAAGACAGAGGACTAAAATACCAACAAGAAAAATTAAGATCTTAACTCCATGGCGTTTCCTAATAAGCAATCTATTGAGAAAAACTAAAAATGGAAAGAGGGCCAGATAGCAAAAAAACTCGACACTGATAGACCAAGCCGGTCCATTGATTGTATGATGAAATCCATCTATGATTCCAGAAATCATAATGGCATTGAATAAGACTGTTTTAGGGTAATCTAACCCTACATAGTCAAGCCCATGCTTTAGCATACTAATAATAGGAAAAGGGAGATACATAGCGGTAGTCAAATAGTAAAGGGGCATGATGCGACCCACTCTAGCTTTGATATATGTCGTCCAATTAAGCGATCTTTCTTTAGAAAGATACACCCAGTTAAGAATAAAACCGCTTAAAATAAAAAAAAGATCAACTGCTTCACCACACCAATGAAATAATCGAAAAAAATTCTGATAATGAATCCAACTAGCTGTTTCAGGTTGTGAAAAATGGGCTACCACAACACTCATAGCGGCAATTCCTCGAAGACCTGTATGCGAGTAGATTTCTTTGCTTTTAGGATAATGAGAAAAACTCATTTAGAAAGATTTGCTATAATGTGAAAGGTGAAAGAACCGAGTCGAACGTCGATCAGTCGAGAGATATCAAGGTAAAAGGTTACTGATATAAGTTTATCTAGCCCTCGACTCTCGACCAAGCAACGGGCTACGCCCGCTGCTTCCACGCCTCGACGATCTGTCTGATCGTTTCCTCAAGGCTCTGGGTAATGTCCCAGCCTGGGTAGTGGGCTTTCATCTTCCGGAGGTCGCTGTAGTAGCAGATGTGGTCTCCGATGCGGTTCTCGTCAACGTAGGTGTACTGCTGGGCCTTGCCGGTGAATCCCTCGGCGATTTTAAAGGCCTCGAGGATGGAGCAACTGTTCTCCTTGCCACCACCGAGGTTGTAAACCTCCGCAACTCGGGGTGCCTGGACAAAAGCCGCCATGAAGCGGGCGACATCTAGAGAGTGGATGTTATCGCGTACCTGTTTCCCCTTGTAGCCAAAGACGCGGTATTCCTTCCCCTCGAGGTTGCACTTCACAAGGTAGCTGAGGAATCCATGGAGCTCGACTCCGGAGTGGTTAGGCCCAGTGAGGCAGCCTCCACGCAGACAGCAGGTGGGCATGTTGAAGTAGCGGCCGTACTCCTGGACGATGACATCGGCGGCGACCTTGGAGGCTCCGAAAAGGGAGTGCTTGCTCTGATCGATGGAGAAGTCCTCGGAGATCCCGTGCGCATAGGCGGGATCGGCATAATCCCAGCGGGTCTCGAGTTCCTTGAGAGCGATGGTATTGGGGCGGTCTCCATAGACCTTATTCGTCGACATGTGGACGAAGGGGGCCTCGGGGCAGGCTCGGCGGGCGGCTTCGAGCATGTTAAGGGTGCCGACGGCATTGGTATCGAAGTCGTCGAAGGGGATAGTTGCAGCGCGGTCGTGGCTGGGCTGCGCGGCGGTGTGGACGATGGCATCGGGCTTTACCTGAGCAACCAGATCAAGGATGCCCTGTCGGTCACGGATATCGAGTTCGTGATGAACGAAGCCCTTAAGGTCCCTCTGAAGGCGCTGCTGGTTCCAACGGGTGTCGCCCTGCGGGCCGAAGAAAACAGCGCGCTGGTTGTTATCCACCCCATGGATCTCGTAGCCGAGCTCGCGTGAGAAGTAGTGACATACCTCCGAGCCGATCAGGCCCGAGGATCCGGTGATGAGGAGTTTTTTGTGCATTTGTTAGGCTATTGGGCTGAAGACTTTTAGGCTTTTAGGAAGGGCATGAGAGATGGGGAAGGCGGGGAAATGTAAAAGGATGAATGAAAAATGAAGCTTAAAGTCCGAGCCATTTTCTCGTCCATTCACCTGGTTGACCTATCACGAGATCAATAGGCACAAGATCTCCTCTCTCATCCCTGAGGATATTTTGTGCATGCGCATCGAGCACCGCCAGATCCATCTCGACATTGTAGTAGGCCGCTACCGGAAGGCTTTCGCGGCGCTTGAATCCCAGGTTCTCAAAATAGTTATCCATTTCTAGGTCAGATGGAGTCGGGTTTTCTGGGTGTGCGGTGATCCAAGGCTGAGAGGTTAAGATCTGCACGCCTGTCTCTCCGGAAATAATCCCCTGAAACTCGATGAAGTCTCCGAAGAGTTCGTTCTGATAAATGAGCCTTAGAAGATACTCTGATGGCAGAGCGCTCTTGCCCTCCTGAACCAAGGAATGTCCGAATC
>Ga0164296_1002685_pt1 | contig 17381 bp, 17 predicted proteins | sample GEODES057metaG_FD_113533 | JGI IMG/M metagenome (GOLD analysis project Ga0164296, IMG submission 113533) | Dystrophic lake water microbial communities from Trout Bog Lake, Wisconsin, USA - GEODES057 metaG | ecosystem: Environmental > Aquatic > Freshwater > Lake | place: USA: Trout Bog Lake... | reverse complement strand
TATGGATAGTCGTAAGGTAATGAACGATTATGTGGGTGGCACCTATGCCGAAATACCGCAGAAGTACCATGATTGCTCACCTTTGTTTTTTGCCGATAAAAATTCGCCGCCAACGCTGATGATCCATGGAAGCAATGATCCGTTGGTTACTTATATCCATGCCATCAAGCTCAGCGCTAAATTGTCGGACTGCAAGGTGCCACATTACTGGTTAAATTTACCCTGGGCAACGCATGGATTTGATTATAACCTTTATGGCCCCGGCGGGCAATTATCTACCTTTGCTGTCGAACAATTTTTAAACCGGGTAACCAAATGAAGACCGCTATTATAGGCACCGGCATTGCAGGGATGGGCTGCGCGCATTTTCTGCACCCGCAGGATGAGCTTACCATCTACGAGCAAAACGATTACGCAGGCGGCCATACCAATACCGTAACGGTTGATGAAGATGGTACGCCGGTCTATGTTGATACCGGTTTTATGGTTTTCAATTTTGTTACCTACCCTAATCTTTGCCGCCTGTTTGAGGAGATAAAAGCACCGATCAAAAAGACCGACATGTCGTTCAGCGTGCAACATTTGCCCAGTGGTTTAGAATACAGCGGATCGAGCCTCAATCATTTGTTTGCCCAGCGGAAGAATATTTTTAACCTGCGTTATATTAAAATGCTGGCGCAGATCGGTCGATTCAATAAAGAAAGTATCAAGATACTTGATGATCCTAAATATGCCAGCTACTCCATTGGACAGTATGTAGAAGAATTTGGTTTTGGCCAGGATATGCTTTGGAAATACCTGGTGCCTATGAGTTCGGCTGTATGGTCGACACCGATGGAGCAGATGCTCGATTTCCCGGCGGTTACATTGATCCGTTTTTTTCTGAACCATGGTTTTTTGGGCCTAGATACCCAACACCAATGGTATACGTTGGAGAAAGGCAGCCAGAGTTACCGGGAATTACTGATCAAACCTTTTAAAGATCGTATCCATGTTAACAGGAAAGCCATCAGCGTTATCCGTAAAGATGGCAAGGTGATCGTCAAAGCATCCGATGGTTCAGAAGGGATATTCGACCGGGTGATCATTGCCGCACATGGCGATCAGGCCCTGGCGATTTTGGATGAGCCTAAACACGAAGAACAGCGCTTGCTTTCCAACTTTAAATACCAGTACAATAAAGCGGTTTTGCATACGGATGAAAGCATCATGCCCAAAACCAAATTAGCCTGGAGCAGCTGGAATTATCGTATCAAAGCTCATAACGACTCCTTGGTCCCCAGTACCATATACTGGATGAACCGCCTGCAGGGTGTATCTGATAAGAATAATTATTTTGTTTCCATCAACCCGCATGACGATCTGGATGAGCATAAAATTTTGATGGAACTTGATTATGAACATCCACTATTCGATGTAGCGGCCATCAAAGCCCAGGCCGAATTACAGACATTGAATGAAAGTGGTCCTGTTTATTTTTGTGGAAGTTATTTCCGCTATGGTTTTCATGAGGATGCTTTTGCCAGTGCAGTAGCGCTTTGCGGACATTTACTTGGGAAAGCGGTTTATCAATAATAGCGGCTATATGGGGCACCTACGGAGCCTTTTTTCTTCACGTTATGGCTATAAACAGGATACTCCTAAGGAGTGATTGAATAGTTTGAAAACTAACTAGCTGTCCGAAAATAGTATTTACTCCCTAACGGACGGACAAAACATCATTTGATCACAGATTTTAAATTGATTGGCCGGGTTTCACAGATTTATGTTAATTCATTATTTATGAAAATTCTTATTCAAACAACAGCCCGTTACCCCGCCCACCATGCTTCGACAAGCTCAATATAACACCTTGCGCACAATATTTTTTAAAATATCCGGGTAATCGCTAAATCCTACGAATCCCGGTTCAGACAATAACCCGTTACCCCACCCACCACGCTTCGACAAGCTCAGCATGACACCCTGCGCAAAATATTTTTTAAAATATCCGGGTAATCGCTAAATCCTACGAATCCCGGTTCAGACAATAACGCGTTACCCCGCCCACCATGCTTCGACAAGCTCAGTATAACACCTTGCGCACAATATTTTTTAAAATATCCGGGTAATCGCTAAATCCTACGAATCCCGGTTCAGACAATAACCCGTTACCACGCCCACCACGCTTCAACAAGCTCAGCATGACACCCTGCGCACATTCCGCAATTGACATTCCGCACTTCGCTCTAAAAACCATTCCGCATTCAAACCTTTCCCCATCTGCAGAAAAAATTATCTCGTATATTCACCCAATGGCAATTAATACCATCAATTCATGCCTGTATAAAGCCCGTGTGATGCACAACCGAATGGCGCCAAAAGTGCACCGGTTCCATTACGACATCTTTATGTTTTACCTCGACCTGGATGAAATTGATACCCTGCATAGAAAATTAAAATTTATGAGCCGCAACCGGTTCAACCTCTTTAATTTTCGGGATAAGGATCACCTGCAATTGCCAAAAGAAAACCCTGATCGTTCTAAAAATATCAGGCAGCATATCAGCGATTATTTACTGGCAAACGGCGTGCAAATAGGTAATGGGCGTATCATGGTACTCACTAATCTGTGTACTCTGGGTTACCAGTTTAACCCTGTATCCTTTTATTTTTGTTATGATGAAAGTGGCGAGCCGGTATGCAGTGTGGTAGAAATCTGCAATACATTTCTTGAAATGAAGCCCTTCTTTTTAGGGAAAGATACCCAAACAGGCGATCGTTATAAACTCAATACCACCAAATATTTTTACGTGTCGCCCTTTATTGAGATGGACACCAATTTCGATTTCGACCTGCAGATACCCGGAGAGAAATTGCAGATAAGGATAGATGATTTTGATAAAGAGGGTAATCGCTTTTTTATCAGTACACTCAGTGGCGGCAGAAAACAATTGACCGATAGCACGCTATTGCTTTACTTTTTCAGCTTCCCGCTCATCACACTAAAAGTGATCACACTGATACACTGGCAGGCCTTAAAACTTTGGCTGATGAAGTTGCCATACCATAAAAAAGAGGCCGATAAAGAGCTTCAACGTGATTTGTACCGACCCTACAAAGGAAATTTAATTGACAAAAAAACTACATAATCACCTATATTCGTAGATAGTCTAAAAATCAATTATGCCCAATACGCTTACCCTTACCAAAAAACGCAGTCTTTACCAGGATATCGTATTCAAGATCCTGTCGAAAATGGAGAAGGGCCGTTTGAACCTAACTTTGCCATCAGGCGAAAGCCTGACGCTGGGAAATGGTGAGGGAAGTATTACTGCCAACGTAACAATTGTAAGCGATGAGTTTTACAGGCAGGTGATCCTTTACGGTGATATTGGCTTCGGCGAAGCCTACGTAGCAGGGTATTGGGATACCGATAACATTACCAATGTGATCAAATGGTTTTTGCTGAATGTAGAAAATAATCCGACCATGTCAGGTGGTAAATCCCAGGCTCTGGTTTTAAACCTGTTCAAATGGTTCAATAAAATTTATCATTTCAAAAGGGCCAATACCATCAATGGATCGCGAAAAAACATTTCAGAACATTACGACCTGAACAATGATTTTTTTGCAAGCTTCCTGGATTCAACCATGACCTATTCCAGCGCTTATTTCTATAAAGATGGCTTAAGTTTAGAAGAAGCCCAACTGGCTAAATACGAGCGTTTATGCAGGCAACTGCACCTGAAGCCAAGCGACCATGTGCTCGAGATAGGTAGTGGCTGGGGTGGTAACGCTATTTATATGGCCAAAAATTATGGGTGCAAAGTGACCTCTTTAACTATATCAGCCGAGCAGCTAAAGCTGGCGCAGGAAAGAGTAGAAGCAGCTGGTTTAAGCGATAAGATTTCGATCCAAATGCTCGACTACCGAAATATGGAGGGCCAGTTCGACAAGATCGTTTCGGTAGAGATGCTGGAAGCGGTTGGCCACAAATACCTCGATGTGTATTTTAAAAAATGCCATGATCTGCTTAAAAAGAATGGTATCCTGGCACTGCAGGTAATCACCTCACCCGATTCAAGGTACGATAGCCTGCGCAAAGGTGTCGATTGGATACAAAAGCATATTTTCCCCGGCTCATTATTGCCTTCGGTAGCGGCCATCAACGGCGCCGTCAATCGTACAGGCGACCTTACCCTGGTTGATCTTAAAGATATTGGCTTACATTATGCACAAACCCTCAAACTATGGTACGAGCAATTCAATGCCAACCTGCCAACCGTAAAAACTTTAGGCTTTGATGACACCTTCATCCGCAAATGGAACTATTATTTATGCTATTGTGAAGCTGCGTTTGCTATGCGTAACATCAACGTGATGCAGTTAGTGTATGCGAGGCCGAATAATACCGGGCGGTAGTTATTGGGCATTTAGCTGCGCTGTCATTGGGTCATTTGGCTGCGCTGTCATTCGGTCATTTGGCTGCGCTGTCATTCGGTCATTTGGCTGCGCCGTCATTGGGTTATAGGTTAAATGTCCTAATCGCGATCGGGCCAACCAGTACAACTAATACAACCAGTACAACTACTAAAACCAATACAACTACTACACCCTAACTCTTCTCTTCCCTGAACCTGCTGAAAAACAGGAGGGCGATTAAACAAAGTACGAAGCCACAGATACCGTTTAACCTTAGCCCCTGATCGTGGCCGCGGTTAATGCCGTAAATGGTAAGGAAGGCGAACAAAGCAAAGCCAAAGGTCTGCCCCATTTTAACAAAGAAGTATTTAACAGCGAAGAACATACCTTCCCGGTTTTCTCCTGTTTCCAGGGCGTCCTGCTGGGCAATTTCCGCAAGGATCGCATTGGGTAAAATACCTAAAGCTGCCAACGGAAAAGCTGTACCGAGCGCGAGCAAAAAAGCCTGAGTTTTTGAGGAAAATGGAAATTTACCCAGGAAATAGATCATCACAAAGATGAGGCTTAGCATAGCAAAAGCGATCAGCACTATGGGTTTCTTACCGATCTTCTTTGAAAGATAGTTGATCAGTGGATAGAAGAAAAGGGATGAAAGCACCATTACCGCCATCAATTCACCACCAATGGATTCGTCCAGTCTCAGTAAGACGGTAACGAAATAAAGCAGGCCACTCGATACGATACTGAGTGATATATAAAATGTAAAATCAGAAACCAGGTAAAATTTAAAATTAGGGTTCCTGAAAGTTTGCCGGATCGCCTGCATGATGGGCAGGTGCGCTGGTTGGCTCGACGTAAACTTTCGCTCATCGATAGTCAATATGGGTATCAGCATAAATACTCCCGCCAGGATACAAAGCCCCCAGATGGTATATTGGAGCGCTTGCACCCGGTCGGCAATGTGAAAAATACTTTGTACCAGGTCGGCATCATTGTTCACAAGGGCAGCTATGATGATACCCAACACGAACCCGGCCTGTTGAAACGAGGAAAGTTTCACCTTGGCGGCACTATCCGGAGCCATTTCGGGGAGTAATGCATTATAGGGGATGATATAACTGGTTACCCCCATAAAAAAAAGCGCCATCATAATCCCCAGCCATAGCGCATTGTTGGTACTTACGCTGCGTATTGGCGGATAAAAGATCAGGCAACAAAATATGACGGCAGGAATAATGGCCCATTTCATGAATGGGATTCTTCTGCCCCTGGGGTTTTTGCTCCTGTCGCTCAAAGAAGCAATAAAAGGATCATAAAAAGCATCGATCATCCTGCCTGACACATCCACGATAGACAGCAAATTAATGGCATTGAAAAGCAGTAATTGAGGCACCAGTTGGGTAAGCCCTGTATTGGATGGCGGCAGGTAAAAGTAATGCACCATCACGATCACCAGGTTTGACATGATGCTCCAGCCAACCATACCGGAGGCATAGGCAATTTGTTTTCCTAAGGTAAGTTTGGCGGCAGACATGGTATGCAAGATGCGAAAAAATGTCTGAATGGGCGAGGGGTTATTAGTTATCAGTTATTAGGAATCAGACGTTGGTTATTTGGCGACATTTAAACCCCGTGTCATAGCATCCACTACAGACGGATGCTATGACACGGGGTTTAGTAAGTTTAGGAAAATCTGTTTGCATTTCAGCGTGTTCAAAAGAATCACACGAATCAACGGTTCAGACAAAATTACCCAATGCCAAGTCCCCAATGCCTACTAAAGCCCCGAATAATAGTCATACCCCAGCTCAGCCCAGTAATCGTGGGGTCGGGTATTGCTAAAGGTGATATTGCCTATTCGTTTCAGGTTTTTAATGCCGTATTTAACCGGGATAATGAGCCTGAGCGGCTGGCCATGCCTGCCGGGTAGGGGTTTTTCATTCATTTCGTACGCCAGCAGCGTTTGCGGATGCAGGGCACTTGGCATATCGATACCAACGTAATATTTCTGGTCGGGTGTTTCCATGCCCACAAACTCCATTTTGGCTTCTTCTTCCAAACCAAAATGTTTGATAAAATCGGCAAAACTCAAACCTCCCCAGTGCGAGATCTGGTCCCAGCCTTCAACGCATTTAAAATCGTAGATGATCTCGGTTTTAGGGAGCTGTTTGAGTTGGTCCAGTGATATTTTTAAAACCTGTCCGTTCTTTTTTGTCACCTGCAGGCTCCATTGTTCGGGGGGTAAAACACCTTCGGTACCGATATCGCTGTTGAACCTCACTTTTTTCGCAGCCAGCTCCTTAGGGTAGGTTTTTACCAAATGATTCTCATTAAAAGCAAGGCGGCGGAAAAATATCTCAGTTTTATTCAGTGCTCTGCGCAATGGCGCGCGAGCTCCGCCGGTAATACCGGGTACTTCATCCGGCGATTTGTACAGCCAACGCCAGGCGCCAACAGCTCCGGCCACGTAAACGCCAAAAATGCCGAAAGAAATAAAAGTCCTGCGCTTTATTTGCTGGTCAACGGTGGTTTCTTTTTCAGGCTTGTTCATTTTCGTTGTTTGTTTCAATTGCTGTTTTAGGTTGCTCATTTACTACTTCAAAACCAGTTATTACGGCTCTGAAGTTATTCCATCCTGCCATAATCACCTGGAAAATATGTACCAGGAAGAAGAAAACATAGCCAATGGTTAGCACAAAGTGCCAGATTCGGGCAAGGTGATAACCACCGCATAACCAGGTGAAGTAATAAAACTGCACCGGTTTGTAAATCGCCAGTCCGGTGATCAAAGAACCAAGGCCCATGATGATGATCGAGGTATAGGCGATCCGCTGTGCCGCGTTGTATTTCCCCTGGGGCGGAGCTGTTTTGCGGATATGCAGGTCGTGCAATAATACCAGCCAGGCTTCTTTGAATGAATGACGGTTGGGCAACAGGTAACGCCACTCGCCCGAGATAATGCTGTAAAGAATGTAGAAAAATCCGTTTAGCGTGAAGAACCACATAAAAAGAAAGTGAAAAGCCATGCCCTCGGACAACCTGTGTGGGATATTAAGCAGGTTGTAATACCAGTCGGGAAAAAACCTGAAAATGGTATGGCCAAAAATTGTAAACGAATATTCATCGTTGGCCCAATAGATGAGCATCCCACTCCAGATCATGATGGTAAGCACTGGGAAATTTACCCAATGAGTCCAGCGCATAATAAGCGGGTGTTTTTCTTTAATTACTTTCACGGATTGCAGGAATTTAATAACACGAGTTGCACGAATTTTGATCGATTCGTATAAGTACGAATATAATTGATTTAGTTGATTTTATTTTGTGCCATTGCTTATTGTCGCCGGCAATTCGGCTCTTGTTGCGCCAGTGATCATACCATTGGTGTTATTTTGGATAAATGCTATCACTTCAAAGCTTTCGGCATTAAAACCAACCGGTGCGGCAATACTTACTGATCCGCTGGGGTTATTACGCAGCATAACACTTTGTAAATTACGAACGATCTGTACATGTGATAACGAGCGTCCGGCGTTTTCACCACGACCTACTTTAGTAGTTGCGTTCTTTTCAATCAGGGCAATAACCAATGATGAATTATTGGTTTCGCCCTCGGTTTGATTTTGCAAATTGATCTTATCGCCTGATGATTTCAGGTTATTCAATACGATCCCGTTTTTTGCTCCGGCCATCAATCCGGTTTTCAAGGCACTGCGCAAAGTGTTTTCTTCCGATCCTACAAATTCGGTGCGGCCATTGACGATAGCCTGGGGGGTATATACTTCTGACGAATTTAACCACTTGCTGTACTGTTGCTGTCTTTGCGAATAGGCAGCATCGCTGAACACATCCTTCCACCCCAGCCTGTTCCAATAATCAACATGGAAAGCAAGGATATAGATCGGTTTTCCGGTGCTTTCCTTTTGCAGCCTGGCTATCAGAGCATCGGCGGGCGGGCAGCTTGAGCATCCCTCTGAAGTAAATAATTCAACTACGGCAAAGCCTTTTGCTGGCTTATTGTTATCGCTGATCTTGTCTGCCTTAAATGCTACTATCGCAAGTGTTAATAGCAGTAGGGGCGAATATATTTTGAAATTTTTCATTTTTAATAAATTGGATTTTACCCCTTGGTCGGATCAGCCTGAAATACCTTACAGTAAAACAGTATTTTTTTTGAAAAGAGTTTGTACAATGTAAAAGTCCTGTTTGTCAAGCATTTTTATCAGAAAGCTTGTAAGGATTTGAATAAATTTACGACCGAAAGATTAAGTACGAAATAGATCAGTAAAATCGTATCAGCTATTTCGCTTCTCTATGAATAATGAACTCGATCCGCATCATTGGGTAAAGGCCCACGCCGATTATCTGTACGCTTATACGCGTGCAAGGATAAGCGATGAAGAGCTGGCACGCGACCTGATACAGGATACCTTTCTGTCTGCCCTTGAAAAAGTGGGATCTTTTGAGGGACGCAGCTCGGAGCGAACCTGGCTGACAGCCATCCTGCGTAATAAGATCATTGATCAATACCGAAAAAAATCTTCGGGATTGGTAAATGCAGATGTGCAAAGGGCCGAGGAAGAGCAGGCCGACTTTTTTAATAGCGACGACGGCCATTGGAACAATGAGCCTGCGCCTAAACATTTTGGTATAGACGAATATGATCCTTTGCAAGGCAAGGAGTTTGATCATATTTTAATGAAATGCCTAAAAAAATTACCGGCGCTTTGGATGTCGGTATTTACGATGAAGCACCTGGATGAGGAGCAGACCGATACCATATGTGCTGAATTGAAACTAACAGTCTCGAATTATTGGGTGATCATACATAGGGCCAAATTGAATTTAAGGGCCTGTCTACAAAAAAACTGGATATGATATGGGAGTATTGAGTAAGATAACGCGGAATTGTAACCATGCTACTTTGTTGATCGAAAAGAAATTGATCACAACCCTAAGCCTGCGCGAACGGATTTTCCTCAGGATACATCTTATCGGTTGTGACGCCTGCCGATTGTATCAGGCTCAAACGATCAAGATCAGTCAGATGATCAAAAACCTTTTTAATGAATCACAGGGAGTTAATATTACCCTTGATGATGAGGTGAAAAAAGAGATGCAGGAACGCATTGAAGAAAAATTGAATAAAAATTGAAATTGTTTGTAAGGTTTGGTTTGCTTGCCCGACAAAGGGGTAAATCGTTTAAAAAAACCATAAAAAAACAACAGTATGAAATCAATTTTTTCAAAGGCGGTTATAATCGCTATTATCGGATCTTTTTTGGCTATTAATGTTCAGGCAGCTACTTCATTGGGCGCGGCGGTAGATACCGGTAAAATGAGCAAGATGAGCAAAATGGATAGCAAAATGGGTAAGATGAGCAAGATGGACAGCAAAATGAGCAAAAAGCCAGCGAAAGGTAAAAAAGGGAAGATGGGAAAAGACACATCTAAAATGTAATAGTTTTGTTTATTAAATCGGGGAGGGGAATACCCTCCCTTTTTATTTTAGGATCAAATGAAAAAGAAGTTATTAATTGTTTTAGGTATCGTTCTGACATTGCATGTTTCGGCACAAACAGGTTTGCAAAAAGGTACAACAGCGCCCTCATTTTCTGGTATCGACAATAGTGGGAAAGCAGTAAATCTAACCGCGTTGCTCAAAACACATAAAGCAGTTGTGCTCTTTTTTTACCGCGGTCAATGGTGCCCCTATTGCAATCAATACATTAAAAGATTGCAGGATTCGCTTCAATTACTGACTGGTGCGGGTGCTTACGTTATCGGTATTACACCCGAAACTGCCGAAAATATAAGTAAGACCGTTGATAAGACGCAGGCCTCGTTTTCGATTATACAGGATAAAGGATATAAAATATTAAAGGCTTATAAGGTTAACTATACCGTTGATGATAACCTTTTAGGTAAATTAAAAGGATATGGTGTTGATCTGGAAAAAAACAACGGCAATACAGATCACGTCCTTCCGGTACCGGCTACTTATATCATAGGCAAAAGTGGCAAATTGATCTACGTTCATTTTGACACCGATTATACTAAAAGGCCATCCGTGTTGGCATTGCTGGATGCTATAAAAGCCAAATGATTTCTCCCGATTTCAGCGACCGGGCCTAGCTACAGGGGCTCTCTATCAAAATTTCCTGATCAAAAATCCCAGCTAACTCTTGCGGGTTGTGGCTAACTATTAGGACGGTTGTACCCTGTTTTTTCCATAATATTTGCAGCTCGCGGATAAGCTCCGTTTTCATATCGGGGTCGAGCGCCGAGAAAGGTTCGTCCATCAGCAATAGCGTAGGTTTGGTAGCCAGGGCCCTTAAAATTGCCAGGCGCTGCTGCTGACCGCCGGATAAATATTCGGGCTTCTGGTCTGCGAATGATGCTAATTTTCCAATAGCAAGCAGTTCCTTTATCCACGTTTCGTCATTTGTTGCAAAGCGTAAATGCTGCTGTACGGTCATATTAGGGAACAAAGCGTAATGCTGAAACACAAAGCCAACTTTTCGTTGCTGTGGTGAAATGGAGATGCCATTTGCTGTATCCAGCCAGGTGGTGTTGTTAACCGTGATTTTGCCTTTTTCAGGTTTGGATAGCCCGGCAATTACTTTTAATAGCGTGGTTTTTCCAGCACCGGAGGGGCCATAGATCTTGGTGATGCTTCCTGTTGGAATCTCAATAGCGATTTTTAGCACACTGAGGTTGTTGTGCGAATTGAGGTTTTTTTCTATATCGACAATGATCATTCCAGCGGGCTTTTGGCTTTATATTTATTGAACACAAATACCGAGATCACCGTGATAAAAGTGATACCAAACAAGATAAGCGAATAAAGATTCGCTGCTCTGTAATCCTGGTTTTCAACAGCATCATAAACTGCGATGGAAGCCACGCGGGTTACGCCTGGTATATTACCACCTATCATCAACACTACGCCAAACTCTCCTAAAGTATGGGCAAAAGTTAACGTGGCTGCCGTAAGCACCGAGGCCCGGATATTGGGCAACAATACATGGAAAAATGTTTGCCTTTCGCTTTTACCTAAGGTGTAAGAAGCCTGAGCTAATGAAGGAGATAGTTGCTGGAGCGCAGATTTAATGGGCCCGATCATAAACGGTAAACTGTAGATTGCCGATGCCAGGATCAGTCCGGGGAAAGAGAATACCAACTGTATGTCAAATGCATCGCGCAGCCATTTGCCTATACCGTGCTGCGGACTAAAAGCCAGCAGTAAATAAAATCCCAGTACCGATGGAGGCAATACTAAAGGCATGGTAATAATAGCCTCAATGATCAGTTTAAAAATAGACCTGCTTTTGGATAGCCACCACGCAATTGGCAAGCCTATCAACAGTAGCAGTACTGTAGTTATGGCGGCAAGCTTAAGGGTAAGCAATATGGGGCTGAGATCCATTAAAATCAAAGGTAACAGAAAAAAAATGTCAAGTCGTTAGCACTTTATAGATCAAATTAAAGCTTCGTGCTTACAATTCCTCTGCGCCAAAGCTCTGCACTTTTATACCCCATATCCATATGCTTTCAAAATCTTTTTTGCATCAGCGCTGAGGATATACCGGTAAAATTTCTCTGCATTTGCTGTTTGTCTCGAAGCCTTTATAATCACTATACCTTGTTTGATCGGTGTATAAATCTGGGGATCTATGAGTTTCCAGTAGAGTTTGGTTTTGCCTTCAGCGTCTTTGATCAGCGATTGGGTGCTGAAACCAACATCCGCAACGCCCGTTGAGATATAGGTATTTACCTGGGCGATACTTTCACCCTGTACGATCTTCGGCTGAATGTCGGTCCAGATTCCTTTTTTTGTCAGCGCTTCTTCGGCAGCTTTGCCATAAGGTGCGATCTTTGGGTTAGCTATCGCGATCTTGTTTACCCGGGGGCTGAGCAATGAGCGCTCCCAGTTTTCAAATCCAATATCCTGGGTGCTTACAATAACCAGACTACCATAGGCATATACATCGGGGGCCTTTGTGGCAAATCCCTCGTTAAACAAACCTTCAGGAAAGGAGATATCAGCCGACAAAAAAACATCAAAGGGAGCACCATTTTTGATCTGGGTTGCCAAATTGCCTGATGAACCTGCAATTGGTTCTATTTCGATACCTGTTTTTTCTTTAAAATCTTTCGCCAGTACCTTTATTACCCCCTGCAGGTTGGCAGCTACAGCTACCCGAAGGTTTTGTCCGAACAATGCAGCTGAAAACAGCAGCAAGCTAAAAACCAGAAAAACTCGTTTCATCATGTTAATAATATAGAATCATCTAAAATACAAACCATGAGTCGCTATTTGTAAGAAAGGTTTAGTTTTCAGGGCGTATTTGATACACTAAGTTAATAAAATTGCTATATTAGCTTTGTAAACTAGTATTGCAGACTACAATTATATTCCTAAAATTTATTTATGCGTAAGAACATCCTGCTGGTGCTGTTGATGGCATTGTTTGCTCCATTTGTTGCAGGAGCCCAGGGCGGCTTTTTTGATGTAAAAGGTAAAGAGGTGATTGGTCCTGATGGAAAGCCTTTTATCATGCGGGGTACCAACCTGGGTAACTGGCTGATGCCTGAAGGCTATATGTTCAAATTTACTAAAACCAATTCGCCGAGGATGATCAATGAGGCCATCACCGAGCTTTTGGGCCCGGCAGATGCCGCACTTTTTTGGAAAAAATATCAGGACAGTTATATCACGCAACCGGATATTCACTACCTCAAAAGCATTGGTGTAAACTCTATCCGTATCCCTTTCAATTACCGCCTGTTTACCCACGAGGATTACCTGGGCGCAAATGATGCGGGTCGTGGATTTAGATTAATCGACCGGGTCATTGGCTGGTGCAAGGCCGAACATATATACGTTATATTAGACATGCATGCGGCACCGGGCGGTCAAACCGGTGATAATATTGATGATGGCGCAGGCTACCCATTCCTTTTTAAAAGCAAACCCGACCAGCAAAAATGTATCGCCATATGGAAGTTGATCGCAAATCATTATAAGAACGAACCAGCAGTAATAGGCTATGATCTTCTCAATGAGCCTATTGCCACCTACTTCAACGCCGACGAGATAAATCCATACCTTGAGCCGCTTTATAAAAAAATAACCGCCGCCATACGCAGTGTTGATAAAAAGCACCTGATAATTTTAGGTGGTGCACAATGGGACAGTAATTTCAAGCCTTTCGGCCCACCGTTTGATAGCAAATTGGTTTACCAGTTCCATAAATACTGGACGCCACCAACCAAAGCCGTGATACAGGATTATCTGGATTTTCGCGATAAATATAATGTACCCATTTATTGTGGCGAAACCGGCGAAAATAAGGATGAATGGGTTGATACTTTTAAGAATGTTCTGGAGCAAAATCGTGTTGGATGGCATTACTGGCCTTATAAAAAAATGGAGAACCTGAGCGGTTTTGTAACCTTTAATATGCCTGCAAACTATGATCTGGTGATCGCTTTCGCCGAAAGTTCAAGAACGAGTTTTGAGGAAATTCGGAAAGCAACACCGGCCAACAGGGAAGCAGCCAAAAAAGCCCTTTTCGACTTTATCAATAACAGCCGATTCGAAAACTGCCGGGTTAATAAAGGTTATGTTGGGGCATTGGGCTTTAAAGTCAATTAAAACCATTTATATATATAAAAGCGTATTTAACTTGTTGAAACCAAATTACATAAAAGATATGAAGAGTTTTTCCACCCCGCTAAAAGCTTTTAGCTATTCGGTAATTCTATTTTCGGCCCTGGCTTTTGCATCCTGTTCAAAAAGCGGTGGCTCTGGCAATACGCCTACACCCACGCCGGTTGATACCCTTGTAAAGCCTGTATATGCATTGGTATGGTCAGATGAGTTTAACGGTACTTCGGTAGATACCACCAAATGGCATTTTGAAACCGGTGGTGGCGGATGGGGCAATAATGAGCAGGAATATTACCAGGGGAAAAATGCCACTGTAGCAAACGGTAACCTATTGATCACCGTTAAGAAAGAATCTGTAGGCGGGCAACCATACACTTCTACCCGCATGACCACCCAAAACCGGGTAACTCAAACCTACGGTCGGATAGAGGCTCGCATTAAAATGCCGGTAGGCTTGGGTATGTGGCCTGCCTTTTGGATGTTGGGAAATAATATCAGCTCTGTTTCGTGGCCAACATGTGGTGAAATTGATATCATGGAGCATATCAATACCGATAGCCTGATACACGGGAGCTTACACTGGAATGGAGGAAATACCAGCCAGGCAACGCTTTCAACCCCATCAGCTTATCATGTTTATGCGGTTGAATGGGATGCCAAACAGATCAGATTTTTTGTGGATGATGTAAAATACGATATTGAGCCTATTACCAATGTTTCGGCTTTTCAACTGCCATTCTTCCTGATCCTGAACGTAGCTGCGGGTGGTAACTGGCCTGGTCAGACTATTGATGACAGCAAACTGCCGATATCCATGTATGTGGACTATGTGCGGGTTTATAAGCAGACAAATTAGCCCTGATCCCGATAGCCATCGGGACAAAATAAGTCAGGAAGTCCGAAAGATAGGAATTGAGTAATTTCAGGGATTTTGATTCAATTAAAATCCAAACCAAACCCCATCTTTCGGACTTATGCTTACTTCCTGACTTTCGCTCTCATAAAAAATTGTCAGTCCGACGGTTTTTATATAGTTTAGAGATTTAAAATCTAATTAAATCCGCTATTCTGATGAAGCTTCCTGTTCTTACCACGCTGGGCCTTTGCCTTTTCGTATCCAGTGTATTTTCGCAAACGCCTAAAATATTTCATGTCAAATCACCAGATGGGAAAGTTGATTTAACGATCTCGGCAGGTAAGAACATCGAATGGTCAGTTAATCATGAGGATACACAGGTTATTTTGCCCTCGTCGGTTTCACTGGCCTTGGGTGATGGTATGGTATTAGGTACCGATGTTGCAGTAAAAAAGGCTACGCCGTTGTCGGTCGACCGGATGATCAGCACACCACTTTACAAAAAAGACCAGGTAAGGGATAATTTTAATGAATTGACGCTAAGCTTCAAAGGCGATTTTGGTTTGATCTTTCGCGCTTATAATGATGGTGTTGCCTATCGTTTCTTTACTGCAAAAGCTTACGAGATATCCATTGAAAATGAAGAAGCCAACTTCAATTTTAAAGATGATGATCAAGCTTTTTTCCCGTTTGTTAACGATTATCGTCACAAAGATAAATTCAATACTTCTTTCGAATCATTATATGATAAGCTGCCGATCTCCGCAGTAAAAAAGGACACGCTTGCTTTCCTGCCGGTATTGGTTGACCTGGGTAAGGGTAAAAAAGCTGCTTTGCTGGAAGCTGACCTGCAAAACTATCCCGGCATGTACCTTACGCCAGGAGCCCAGGGGCATAATTTACATAGTGTTTATCCGCCTTATCCAACCAAAGAGGAGATAAGCAATATCAATTACGTAGTAGATGAACGTGCCGATTATATTGCTAAAGTACCGGGCATCCATACCTTTCCGTGGCGGGTAGTGATTATCAGCACGGAGGACAAACAACTGGCCAATAATGATATGATGCGCCGATTGGCTGAGCCCTCAAAGATCAGCGATCTGTCGTGGATAAAACCAGGTAAGGTGGCATGGGATTGGTGGAACGATTGGAACATTACCCATGTTAATTTCAGAGCGGGTATCAATGTGCCGACTTATGAATATTACATCGATTTTGCTGCTGCCAATAAACTGGAGTATATTATTATTGATGAAGGATGGTCGGACGACCACGACCTGAATAAGACCAAATTGGATATACCAACCATTGTTGCCTATGGCAAACAAAAAGGGGTAGGTGTGATCCTGTGGTCAACCTGGTATGCCATAACCCGGGATGCAGATGGCTTATTTGCTAAATATGCTACATTGGGTATCAAAGGGTTCAAAATTGATTTTATCGACCGGGATGATCAGAAAATGGTAAAGTCATTGTATGATCTGGCCGAAATAGCAGCCAAATATCATTTGCTGGTTGATTATCATGGCATGTACAAACCCTCAGGCCTGCTTACTACCTGGCCTAATGTGATCAACTGCGAAGGTGTAAAAGGTATGGAAAACGAAAAATGGGGCGTTAAAGATCATCCGGGCTATGACGTTAGTGCGCCTTATATCCGGATGCTATCAGGCCCGATGGATTATACACCGGGCGCTATGCGCAATGCCACTAAAGAAACCATACGCCCAATCAATAATAACCCAATGGCGCAAGGAACACGTAGTCATCAGCTGGCCATGTACACGGTTTTTGAAGCCCCGCTGCAAATGCTGTCTGACAATCCTACCATTTATATGCGTGAACAGGAAAGTACCGATTTCATCGCGGCTGTGCCAACAACTTTTGACGAAACCGTCGCCCTTGATGGCAGTGTAGGCGAGTTTATCAGTATTGCCCGTCGTAAAGGAACTACCTGGTTTGCCGGTGCCATGAGTAATTGGACACCGCGTGAAACTATTATCGATCTATCATTCCTGGGTGAGGGTACTTATAAAGCGATCATCTTTGAAGATGGTATCAACGCCGATCGTGATGCTACAGATTATGTTCGCAGAGAAGTAACCGTTACTTCAAAAGACAAGATCAATGTGCACCTGGCACCCGGCGGCGGATGGGCGGCGCGGTTTGTGAAGCAGTAGATTGTTAAGAACCTTTTTAGAAGTTATAATAATATCGAACATCGAAAGTTGTATAATGAAGTGAAATTTCAAAACTTCGATATTGGATATTCAGCATTCTTCATTCGATATTTCTTTCAGGATAGGCGGGGAAACAAACCCCCTAAACACAGCAAAGCCCCTGATGGGCAGGGGTCTTTACTAACCAATTATAAACCTAAATTATGAGAAGGGCTGTAGGAGAAGGGGTCGAACCTTCACGAAGTGCTTATTCTTATTGCTA
>Ga0164296_1002684_pt1 | contig 17383 bp, 25 predicted proteins | sample GEODES057metaG_FD_113533 | JGI IMG/M metagenome (GOLD analysis project Ga0164296, IMG submission 113533) | Dystrophic lake water microbial communities from Trout Bog Lake, Wisconsin, USA - GEODES057 metaG | ecosystem: Environmental > Aquatic > Freshwater > Lake | place: USA: Trout Bog Lake... | reverse complement strand
TAACTCCTCTCATTTCTACCACGCATTTCACATGACATAATAAAGAAAGGAGGTTGCTATGGATAGTAGTAAGCAAGAGAAGCTAGATACTATTGATGAGCTAATTACTAGGCTCTCAAAAATAGGTTATCACTTTGAGCAAATTCTAGATGGTTTCCAACTATACGATCAGTATAAGGGCATTCTGGACATCGAAGTATACGAGAAAACCCTTGTAGTATATAAAAATGGCTTAGAAGCTATGGCTGAGCAGATAAATAACTTATATATCGTATTGGCTAAAGTTAAGCATGTAGTGAAGGATTTACAATGAGTAAGCTATTTCCGCTGAGGGCATAAGCCTTTTGTAGTGTTATAATAAAGAAAGGAGGTGAGTATGTCCAGCAAACTTAAGAGTGTTATTGATAGGGTAGAGAAGTTGCTCCGTCTTGCAGCTCGTAGTAATCAGCCCGGTGAGGTTGCCGCTGCGCAAGCTATGGCTCAACAGCTTATTACCAAGTATCAGATAGAAGAAGCACAGCTTAACGACCGTGTAGTTAGTGGTGATGTTATCAGTAAGATTATTGATACTCCTGCTCCGTATGCGCTAGAGAAGTCTATGCTACTTAATTCTATCGCTAAGTATAACTTCTGTAAGGTTCTACGCACAGAAGATCGTGCGATTATCTACGGTTTTCCTAGCGATGTAGAACTATGCCTAGCATTATACAGTGTTCTATCTGTTCATATGGCTGCGGAAGCGGTAACTAAATTAGCCTATGCCAAAGCGTCTTCTGATACTAAGATCCATAGTCGGTCTTGGACTAAGAGTTTCTTCGGTGGTTATTCTAATGAGATTGCTAAGCGTTTAGAGCAGTCTAAGAATTATACTATCAAAGAAGTAGAAGATACAGGTAAGTCATTGGCTGTTGCGATCCGTAATAAGCAACACGCTGTAGAGGAGTTCTTCCAGAATATCGAACGCACTCCGTCCCGCGATGTTAAGCTATCTTCAGCTGCAGGTTATAATGCAGGTAAGGATAGTGCGCAGTCAGCTTATCTTAACCAGACATCAATAGAAAGTTAAATATGAACGGTTGGAAATATAAAGAGTTAGCATCACAATTGCCCAATAATAAGGGCCTGGAATGGCCGTATGAAGGTAATTGTTACGGCAAAGATACTAGCATTTTTATCTATGCTAGCAACATGCCTACCAGAAGCCAGCGCCACAAGCTCAAGAAAGCTTGCGAAGGTTGCCCAGTTATGATAACCTGTCGCTACGAAGCAGTCCGCAATCAAGAAGTGGGTTGGTGGGGCGGTATGGATGAGCAAGAGCGTAAAGCTTGGGCCATCGAAGAGTTGTTTAAGGATGGATCATGAACATAGTCTATGCGCTGTTGTACGATACCAGCTACAACAGTATGGAGATCTCTGGGTTGTATTCTAGCTTAGATGCAGCGAAGAGGGCGCTACCCGGCGCTGAGTGGAAGAAACATGAGAACCTAGCCATGTGGGAAACCATCACGGGTGAGAAGTATTGGTGTATTACAGTTCACGCAGTATTAGATTAAGGAGAAAGTAATGAATGATTTTGAGATGTCGATTATAGCCACAGAAGTAGGATTTGAGGCTGTTGGTGATCTAGTAGACTATTATATTAAGATGCTTGCATTAGCTGTAGCTTCGATCGCTGGAGTCACTAATAGAGAACCAAACGAAGTATACGAGGCACTAGAAGAGAACCTGGGGCTTTCAGGTAAGCTAGACTCATACTTAGGGACGCTGCGAGCATCAACAGAAATTAACAAGTCTGCAATGGAAGAATAGTTTACAAATTATATTTGTAGTTCATTGCTTTACCGTTGTTGAAAGGATTACCTTTATCATTTTTTGATAATGGTTCACCCCATTGTAAAGATTTTGCAAGATAGTTTGTAACTTTTGGGTTATGAGAAGTAATACCATGCTTGTAAGCAGCAAAATGCTCAGCATAATGTTCGCCTGCATCGACAGCGAATCCATAGGGATCTGAATTATAACCATACTCTGTCGCAGAAGTATCATATATTATTTTGCGCGGTGAGTGAGGCATTTTTGCACCGGTAGATTTAAGTGCATCTTTTAATTTTTTAAAATATTTGTTTTCATCAAGCGCATCGCTATGCACGAGATGCCCATACTCGTGAGTTAATGTTGCGTTAATTTTTTCTGAACTTTTACCACTTCTTGTACTAAATAAACTAGCAATCATGTGTGGGTTATATTTGTTAGAATGAAAATTGATTTTATGAATTAAATCAGGAGAATTTAAATGAATTACGTTATTCATAACTGATGAATCATCAGAATAATTTTGATGCACAACAGCATTACTAACTTCATTATTATACATGTAAGGGTCGCCACTTCTAGCTAAATTTAGCATAACTCCATTTGGTTCACCTCTGCCGCGTACAGAATGTAAAGCATCAAGATGTTTAGCCATTGCGTTTATATACTTAGCATGCCTATTTACGTTCCAATACTGGCGCATTAGATTATCTCCGCCATCTTGCAATGCACCATGATCGTAAAGCAAAATAGAATTATTAGTTTGAATATTTGATACCTTTATAATATCCGGCTTAGAAAAACTCTGTATCCCTTTGGTTCGACTATCCCATAGTCTACCTTTTCTAAGCTCTTCCTGTTCTCTTGGCAACCATGTTTTATCTCCAGGCTGTCCAAAATTAGTCACGCTCCACCCTTCCGGCATGGCGTTATTAATTTCTCTTATACTTTTTTTAGTCGTAGCGTATTTAACAGACCAATTCATATTAATTCCTAATATGTTTTACTTTTGTTTTAATTCTAGTATTTCTTATTAATCTAGTAACATCGTTGCCTAACCATCTTGATGTAATATTACCACTTGGCGCATGCTCTAAACGTCTGCCAATACCTTTGTGATACTTAATAGCATTGTCCTGTTGCTTTTGATCTTCTTCATCCCATGGCTTTAAATTCATATTTGTATCTTCATAGTTTACTGTTGGGTTAAAAACTTGAGATAATACAGGAGTGTGCTCACCAACAACATGGTGCAAAATAGCATGTTGTACTACCGTAGCGTGACCTGGTACAGATGATGCAGTGCCGTTTGCAACGTATAATCTACCATTGTTTTCATCCCCCGGATATATTTGACCAGCAGATGCTGCGGTTATATTACCATCTGAATCACGAGAAAATGCAAAAATTGTGCTCATATTATTATTTCGTGCATTTCTAACATAAGACATAGGAAATCTACCTTTCCTATAAAACATACTAATATTTTCTGCATAGTGGTTTGTCTCTTGGGCTGCACGGAACTTAACAGGATCAGTTGCTTGCTGCGCAATATTTTTTAACCTAATTGATTGTTGTAAAAAATGATCAGCCATTTCGTAATTTTTAGGGAACTTACCTTTAGATAAATCAAAGTGGTGAATGTCTACGCTGCCACCGTCGTCGTAAAACTTTTTTGTTTTACTTTTTATGTTATCATAAGCTTGGCCATCATCAAGCGTTGGACTGAATTGATAGTTATATTGAGCAATAGCATAACGTAGTTCCCATTCATTGTCGCGCTCCCAAAATTTTATCTTAAAAGCTTCTTTAACGTAGCGTTCTTCCCAGTTATTCATAAACATCCCCTACAGCATTGCCCACATGCCAGCCTTCGTAAGATTTACCATTGCCAAAAATGCATCTACCATGCTGATAGGGAATAGCCCATGGGAATGGAGTAGAACTAATATGATTAGCTGGAATTATATAATTACCATCATGCCCTTCAGAGTCTCCTTCAATACTTATTTGACTTTTAGGGAGTCCACGTGTGAGACCATATCCAATATATTTAAAAGAACCATCTTCTTGTTTCTGATGTGCTCCACGTTGTTCAGCCATCTCTGCAATGGCAAGAGTGTGATAAGGATGAATAAAAACTGTATGTTCCCAGTTCTCAGTGTAGCGCCCTTGACTGTCTAAGTTTTTATACATACCAGGTCGAGTAGTTTTGTAGAGTTCTTGAGCTTCGGGTGATAAAGTTTTAGTCCAAGTACCATCATTTTCTAATTTATATGTACTACCACCACCGCCACGCAACCTAATTTCACCAGTAAAACCCCTTATTGTATGACCACTGGGAACCCCGGGCAATACAATTGATTGCCATTTTTCCCAATCTTCTTTATATTTACGTGTGCTTTCATCATATTTATCTAATTTTTCAACTGGAAAGTAATTAAATTTTAATTTTTTTACATTATACCATTGACGTTCGCTAGCGTATCTTATAGACCAATTCATCGGCGGCCTCTATTCATTCCACCGTAGTCTCTCTGAGATCTTTGCGCACCGAATACGCGTAGCCTATCTCTAGCTGATTGTGGTTGCATATCTGAACCATTGCGGGTGTGATAACCACCCTGCGCACCTGGATATAGGTTAGTGTTGCTTAGACGTTCACGCATCTCCAGCTTGACGAAGTTATCTTCCAGAAGAGCATCGACAATAACCATGAGACAGTCAGAGAGATCCTCTGTGCGAATTGGTCCGAAGTCCTGCTTCTTTACACGCCCGTTGATTTCTTGGAGGAACTTAAGCTCCTGCTCCAATAGGCTAGTGCCGTCTGGGCCATATTGGTCACGGAACGAGTGAACCCAGTTCATACCCAACGCTGATTTGAAACGCTCGGCGCGTCTCATGTTGCTTTCCTTGGAGAACTTTTCTTCGCGTACCTTTACCTTGTGGGGAGGGTTAACCTGTTGAAGGCGGCGCTTTAGCCTAGGTAGCGTAACGAACGCCCCGTATTGGTCGAAGGAGAAAGTCTTGGTTGTTCTAAACTCACAGAGGATATCAACTAACTCCTCTTCTATCTCTTCGTAGTCAATCTGGTTTTCTGGGTAATTCTGGGGATCCCATACCTTAATCCAGTCAATGATAACGTGGTACCATTCTTCACCGTCTTCTGGGTCATTGATCTTTTCGACGTGTCCTATCATAGCAGCTGTGTTAGCTCCGCTCTTAGAGGGGTCACAGTGGCCGTAATAGACTATGCTGAACCTACCCTCGTGTTGAGGCTCGAGGATTCTGGTTTCCCCGCTTCCGTCCACGAATGGCTCAAACATACGCTCAACCATCTTAGGGTTAAGATAGGCGTTGGTAACTTCAGCCCATTGGGAGAGACGCTCAACGTTAAATGCGTCAGGCTCTCTCTTTTCCAGGAGCTTCATTGATTCATCGTATTCCTGGGGAGCACCACGGAATTGGAAGCCCCCAGTTGCACGAGGGTCTGCCCAGTCTTCATAGGGCCCCCACGATGGGAGCTGTGCCATCATCATGTTAGGATAGGCTGGCGTACCATCCTCTGCGTTCTTTTCTAGCGCAGACTCATAGAGATCATATGCTTTACCCACCTTGGTGAAAGGAGACGTAGGGATATAAATGAATCCATCCTTACCGAACTGGTCCAATGCAGGGGTAATAGCATTGTATACTTCTTCAGAAGTTCTGGCACCACCGGTACCCACTAGCATGTGGGCAAACTCGTCGAACATAACGGAAAATACCGTAGCACCACGGGATGCCTTAGAGTTACTCGTAACTGCCATGTTACGGATAGATGCGATCAAACGGCTTGGGCGCAACCCTCTGGCTTCAAACGCTGCAATACGGCGAATGTCTGCAGGGGTACGCAAAGCAAGGAAGTGTTCCTTGGAGTCAGCAATATATGGCTGGAAGCAAGGGGCGTCAATGATTGAGTTAGAAAGGTCAGCAAACTGGTAACGCTTGGCCTGTTCGATGTTGGTGGCCACGCATAGCGTATAGATGTCCTTGGACTTGTCGATACCATAGTACCATTGAGGGTCATCTAGCTGAATAAGCTGCCAGTTGAGATAAGCTCCCATGATACCGCCGATGTGACCTTTACCACCACGACGACCTGTAATGTTTACTACTTCCTTGAAGTGCTTGTAGCCGTTATCCTTAAGATACTTAACACGATCCATAACGTCGGGGCTAACACCAATAGCGACGCCATTTCTATCAAAGTTCTTTGTCCATTGATCAATAACTTCGTAGTCATAGTCAGTCATGTGCTCTGTGTCTAGGTTAATTAGACGCAGCAGGGTTTTTTGACGGGGATATAGCTTACGTCCCAAGAAATCTGGGTGCTCAGCAAACGTGACAATATCAGGGATATCAGGCGTTTCTTTGAGAGATTTCTTTGCAATCTCGAAGAAGTCCTGCTGTCCCTTGAGGATATTAGCATTGCTATTCTTAGTAATCTTTGGTGACATTATTCTCTACCGACTGTGAATCTACCGCGTGGAGGATCAACCATGCAATCTTTGCATCTTTTTAGCTTATTTCCTCTAAAATAAAATGGATCAACAGTGTCGCCACATCTTTCACATTTAATCATTCTGTGTTCATCACAAGAAAATTTACACAATGGAGAGTGATCATTGTTTCCAATACTTTCTAGTTCTCCATTGGGATTTGGGAGAAATAATTCACTTTTTGGATAACCTATCCATGGACAGCCTTCTGTATCGCATATGGGTTCTGTTGCCATATAGTGGTTGCCCACGTTACAATAATAGCCCATTGATTTGCCAAAATCTTCTTTATTCATGGCATAACGGCGCGACCAAGACATTTTATTACCAATCTGAGTCTAAATCAGAATACTCGTTGCGCCAGTCTGTTGGATCTAATTTAACGTTAGCTTCTCTTGGATTCAATACGTCATTGCAATCGGGGCATACCTTACCGAACGTTGCATTCTCGATGAGTGCCTTACCAGGGAATCTTGTGATCTTAACACCACAACGCCCACACTTTTGTATTTCGCGGCCACGGTAAACTTTGATTGTTTCTGGGAACTCATAGTATGTAGTGTCAGTACGGTCAACTGCACCGTGCTTGTGTGCCATCATAGCCTTGAACGCAGCGATAGCCTTTTCACGTGTAGCGTGAGTGGAGAGCACCTTACCTGTACCCTTTTGAATGATCACCCACTTACCATTACGTTCTTTAATGTATTGGTAGTGATCTTTTTCTTTAGCGTAACGCTCGTTGAAACTATTCATCTTTCTTGCTGTCTCCGCCGCCATGCTTCTTTACGATGCCAGCAGCCCATGACTTACCAGCGTCTCCGCCCCATGCAAGCCAAGCTACCTTACCGGGACTGTCGTTATCCCAGTCCTTACCCTTCTTGTCAACACCGTGACGTGAAAAGTATGAGTGCATGCGCTTAACAACGCTTAGGCTAACAGTCTCACCATTAGCGAGCTGGTGAGCACGTCCACGGCCTACACTAGTAAAACCATCCCCGGCCTTACCCTCTTCAATTAGCTTAAGTGCGTGGCGAGCTGCAGATTGGACAGCGGCTGGTGGCTTAAAGCCCTTGCTACTCTCTTCTTTATCTTTAGCGTAACGTAGATTCCAATTCATATTTATTCCTTATTGATTCGATGCCCAGGCATTGTCGACCCAATTAGGATATGAACGACCGTGTGCTTCAGCACGTGCCTTCGCTTTTGCTTTTTGTGCAGGGGTTAACTTGTGATGTTTCCCACCATCTGGATCTTTATCCGACCATGGCTTATCACTAGCATAACGCTCTGACCAGGACATTACTATTTTGCTCGCTTACAAGCCTCAATAGCACCAGTCAAAGCTGCCAATGCAGCGCCGTGACGACCAGCTTGAATCATGTCGCCTCGCTTTGAGTGCCAAGCAACACCTTTGGCATGGTGATCTGCTAACTCTTCCATGTTAGAGATGTGTAGATCGTGGTCTACTTCACTAGGCCAAGCCCCGGCAGTGCGAAAATTAAGATCATTAATCTCGTCAGCTCTTGATACTTTACGCATTATTGTCCTTTTTAACGAATTCTCTTATATTCTCATGTCTTTCGCGGGTTCTTTTAACAGTTTGAAGATGCCTTTTTTGCTTGAGAGTTAGCTTATTATCGTCACCAGAGGGCTGGTGCATCTCTTCAACCTCATCCAAGTGGGCACAGAAATCGCAACCATCGCCTGTGCAAGGGCCATTTCTATAAAAATCAATGCCTGATTCGTGACTTTTACTAGATGTTTTAGGGGTAGAATTCAATGGCTTAGTGGCAGGCTTTTCACCCTTGTTTACCTTGACCTGTTCAAAATATAGCTTAACGGCTGATCGAGCGTCCTGGAGAGCGGAGTGCTTACCAGCATCTGGGATATCGTGCTTGGCACAAAGAGCATCCAGGCTTCTGTGGTATTTTTTACCCTCTCCCTTTCCGTCATCCCACAAGAACTTCTCTTGGTCACCATTTGTTTCACACATTGACTTGGCATGGCTCCAAGTATCATATGAATTTTCTTTTGCTTTATCAAAATCAAAAACCTGTGATGGGGCCGTTTGCCCTCTGTGCTGATATTCCTGGTTGTGTGCCTGCTCGAGAACACCCCAGTCGAATTGAAGGTTGTGGCCAATAAACTTAGCGCCTTCTTTTTGATATTGTGCTAGCTTAGACAATGCTCTTGATGTACCAGAGACTTCGTTCAAAGCGGGATTAAAAATAACACCGCCCTCGTCTTTTGTAATCTCACCGTGGTGACTTTGCAACAAGTGAGTTGGTGATATGTGGTGCACTCTGTAAGCACCAGGCCACATTCTATTGCGTGGATGCTCGTTGCCATTCTCGTCTTTTATCTTTTTATCAACATTAACTAAAAATGATTCGTTCTCGTGAGGTTGCTCAACACCTTTACGCCAAACAGTGATACCATAGGCGATTGGAACACCACCTTTGTTAGAGAACGATGGGTCAAACCCTGTTGTTTCCGTGTCAAAACCAACCAATAGGTCAGGGATGTCCTTGTGCACAGTGTGCTTATCCAGATCCTCTGCTCTCCATCGGATATCAGCCATAGCTTCTTTAATAAAAGCTACTTTATCTTGTTTAGAATTAAAAATCATTATTCCTCGTACTTATCGTATTCGTAGTCGTTTGGAATGAATTGAGCATTTGCAGCATGGTTAAGAACATTAAGTTTTCTCATGTTGCTAACTTGTTCTTTTTTAGTATTGCTATTCATCAAATCAATGTTAGTGTGTCTAATGAGATTAGAAATAATTTTGTCGTGTTCATCAACGCTTAGAATTTGGTTCTCGTCGTAACGCTTTTTACCATTCAACTCTGCAGGAATTTTAGCCATTAATGGATTGAAAGAACTGTCAAGCTTTGTTAAGTCATGAACCATCCACTGGTTTGCACGTCTTCTCCATGGAGTATTCGCATACTCAACTTTGTTTTGAGGTGGAAGCGTTGGCAAATTCTTCAAAGTTGTGTGGTGATTGATCAATTTTTGAATTTGAAACTTTCTTTGATCATCATTAAGCAACTTTAGATTAGTTAAGTCTCTAGCGTGAACGTTTAAAAAGATTCTGTTCTTAGAACGAAGTGGAGAATAGTAATTGTCTTCCATCTTTAGTGCTTCGTCTTTGGCCAACGTGTGCCTATCCGCTGGATTATCCTTGTCTACGTGATGCTTGTACGTAGTCTCGTAATCTTCAATCGGAATGCCAGAAGACATAGCATCAATGCAGTCATTGTGAGAAGCGCCAAGGTTTCTTACGCGCTTATACGTTGCTTTGTCAAAAGTATCTGGATCAATATCCTTGCTTTTGGCCTCTTCGTATTCTTCTTTGGTAGGTTCAACAGCATGAGTACGAGGAACTAGTTTATCTGCTTTGCTTGCCCAAGGCTCAAAACCTTCTGCTGACCATACTCTATTAGCATCGTTTTGCTCCCATGGTCTTTCTGGGTGGTAAAACTGACGTGGCGCTTGTCCGCCCTCAGGGTTGGGCTGTTCATAGTCAGGAACATATGCTGGTGGTTCTTGGTGGCGTGGTCTGCTATCAAAGATACCAATCATTCTTGTTTTAGAAATGTTGTAATGCTTGTACATTTGGCCAACAGGGTCGTAAGCTTCCATTCTTGGGATGAATGGGTTAGAACGATCAATGTTTGTTGGGATTACCGTACGAGCATATGGCCTTGGGTCCAATTTACCTTGATAATAGAAATCAATCTCGTGTTTATTAGCAATAGATTGACGGATGAATCGTTCGTGCTCTTCTGGAGTGGTAGTGATCGATCGGCTACGCATCTTTTGGATGTCTGATTCCAATTCGTTAGTTTTGTCTTCATCCCAGTGAACTAGTTTGTCTAATGTTTCAGCCTTAGTCAAAGAACTTGGTTCTTTTAAAGCTTTGATAGATCCTGGATTGTTTTTAAATTGATCCATTGCATCTTTATGAGAAACCTCTGGCGTGCTACCATAATTCCCGCTGGGGTTTCTGGCACGAGTATATGCATGAAGATCATTAAATCCTTGCGAATAAGCGTCTTTGATTTCTTCATGCGTAGCACCTCGGTAACGAGCTGTAGCATAATTAAGCATGAATCGGCTGTGTGCACGTGGAGTTGATTTATTATCATCACCACCAATAATCATAAAAGGACCATTGCTGTAGAATGGTGGTCCACCGGCCTCTCGGTCCATTTTCTGTGCATCAATAATATCTGCGTGCGGTACCTTACATTCTTTCCTAGCATAGGAATAATCAGCTGGCAAGATATTGTTATCTGTAACTTCTTGCTTTTCTTCTGGGGATAATGAGCTTAAGTCATCAGGACCAGCGATTTTATTTATTTTGGGGTATAGCGATGCCGTGGCTGGTGAGAATGTTAACTTATTAGCACTACGGAATCGCTTGAACATTACTGCCCCGGAAGAATTAACTTCTTATTACCCATGCCTAGAGCCTTGCGCTTAGCATCGTAGTAATCGTCAGCAACACCCTTACCAGTTTCGTAACGGTTCTGCTCGTTGTTGAACTCGCTACCGCCGATGCGTCCTACGATGGTGATGGTAGGAGGAGTTGGCTTCTGACTAAGACCAGGAAGCACCCAGTCGACTACAACCTGAAGACCTAGAGCACCAAACTTCTCGTCTGCTTCATTGCGCATAGATGTTAGGTTCTCGAAACTAGCCTTGCGGTAGCCGTACTTCTCCTGCAACTCTCTAAGAAGCTTCCAGACTGCCATCAATTCAGATTCCATCAACTCAACGGGAGCTTCTTTACCAAGCTCTTCTTCTTCACGCTTCTGTGAAGCAAGGTAAGCTTGGACCTGTGCAATCTGCTCAGGTGTCTGCTTAACATCTTCTGGGCGAATACCGCCAATTTGTGATGGGTCAGTTGTTGCCATGGTCTATTCCTTAATCGTTAAAGGCTGCTTCTGCAGCTTGTTCTCTTCTACGTTGATCAACGTTTGACTTACATTCTTCCACATTTGCGCAAAATTTGCCACACTTTTCGCATACTTTTTGTTGTTTTGCTGAGTTAAATACAAATTTTTCCATTGTCTCTTCCTTTGACGAGGCTCGGTATCTATTCTTAGGGCTAGTATAGTGGTATTTTATAGCGTCAATGCGTGCTTTTTTGTGGTCATCATCGATAGCAGCATATGCTGTATCAATAAGCTTTTTCTGCTGTTGAATGGTCTGGAATGCTGGCTTTCCCTTGAAAGTGCCATCATATACACTTGGATTTAGCGTGCGGAATGCTTGTGAAAGTGATCCATAATAATCTTTACGAGCCTTGGTTAGAGAAGCGGCTGATGGCTTCTTAATTGGCTTGTTGTCTCCAGGCATTCTACGTGCCCAAACATCACCGTCTCTATCAACAAAGTGAGCACTGTGTTCAGTACAAATTTTACCATTGGGTGAGTAGTAAGTATCAGCAACTGAGTTTACACCCATTGTTCTTTCTTCACCAGGAGCATGTGTACAATCAGATGCCATCCAACCAAGCTTGCCTTGGTCTTCGTATGATCTCATCTTCTTGCTGTATTGTCTAAGCCCAGCAACGTTTGGCTCAACGCCAGACTCTTGGAACATCCAACGGTCACGACGACTAAAGCGAGGAACTTGGATCTCATTACCCGATGCATCTGTCGATAACAACTTAGACCCAATAAAACCTGTTCTTAAAGAACGTCTAGTAATTTCTGGTTCAGATGCATCAATATCTTTAACGGATCTAATAGTTTGGAATGGACGCTTGTCTTGAGTAATATCATATTGCTCAACGGTTGGCTCAGGGTGACGTTGAATACTGTAATTAGTATACAAACCATGCCAAGGAGTAACGCTTTCAGCTGTTAGTTTAGGTAGTCTAACAGTCTTTGTTTGATTACCTGTAGAAGTTTCTCCAGGTTCAATATCTACGTTGCCTGCTTCAAGAATATCATCAATATCTGACTGCGCACGCTTCTTGTATTCAGTCTCGGTTTCCCAACCATCTTCGCCTTGACGACGAGGTTCGATTATTGGCTTATTGTTTTCATCAACAAGCGGGTCATACTTAGGCAAATTGGGTATTGGCTTTCTTACAAAGCCTGAATCAGTTGAACGAGCAATCAGTTTTTTGCTAATTGCGTCTACATCTTTATTACGTGGTTCTTCACCAGGTGCCCACTTTTCAGTGAGCAATGGCTTGTCATCAGGGTCAGCAATCTCAATTGGTGTGCGTGGATTATATGCACCAGCACTAATTCCAGTCTTGTGTTGAGTTCTGTGGTGAGTGTCCCAGTTGTCAAGAAGTGTATAGAGGTGCTTCTTAGAAGGATCCTTGATACCTTCGTAAGGTTGACCTTTCATCCAGTCACCAATGACATCCATTCTAATCTCTTCGCCACTTTTGGCAGCAGCTTCAGGAGTGGCAGGGCCTTCTACAGAGTCTTGCAACTTAGCATATGCGGCGTTGTTAACTTCGTTGTTAAACTCTTTTTCATATTGTTCACAAGAGCTACAAGATTTAATTGGCAAAAAGTTTCTTCCACCTTGATCAGCAAGTTCTTTAGTGAAAGATTTTTTATTACTCATGAAATGGTTGTACATATCGTCACTAATGCCAAGATCGGCTGGTTTCATACCAGCGGCGTCGGCGTGACTTAGCAAGTGAGTAACAAGTCTTCTGGTCTTTTCCTTCTCTGTGCCAGAAGCTTCACCAGGGAGATCTGGAACTAACTTATACAAAGCCTTAGTGTTTTTGTTGTTAATAAGTTCCAATGTTTTATTGGCAATATATTGGTGGAACTCTGGCGAACGGGAACCACGAGCCTTAACTTCTGCATAAAGATCATCAGGGATAGCATTGGGCAAATTCTTGTGGCAAGAACAGTTGTTTACATCAACTGACTTTATCTCACTATATGTAGCAGCTTCTTTGGTGCTATCGATGTTGAATATCTCGCTGATTTTCATTAGTAAGCATCCTCGTTGTCTCCGATAAAGTTGTCTCGGTGAATACCGCCACCCTTACCGCGTGATTCCTGGTAATCTTGTTGCAAAGCTGAGGTCAAGCTACTGGCCATTGATCTTAAATTAGTTGACATAACCTGGTGGTTATATAAGCACTTTCTATATTGTGGATCATTGCATGATTGCTTGTCTCCACCACGAGTATCTTCGTGTGAAGCCCAGCTATTTAGAGTTGAGATAGCATTCTTGGCGTGCAACAAACGTTGTGCGTCTGACATGGGCTCTTTAGACATCAAGCCATCGATTGAATCTTTTAATAGCTTACGGTGGAAACGGCAGTCCAAGCAGTCGGTGCAACGTTGGCCCAAACAACCAGATAGACCGATCTTAGTTAAGTTATGACCAGGCGTTTCTTTAACGGGAATAGTGGTGGCATCTAGAATGCTGTGCTCGGTTGCTCCACCATCGTGTGACATCAAGCAAGGGTGCAACTCAATACCTTCGTATTCAACAGTTGGCCCAGGGCTCATCAATGCTCTTAAAGATTTGTTACTATCTTTTTCGTTATTTAAATTGCCAACAAGTTCTTTAATCGTGTGATCAAACTTTGGTGCATTAGTAAAACTATCGATAGAAGCGTTATATGAAAGCCCAGGATAGCTTTGCTCACCAAATTCCTTCATACTGTCAGCATTCTTCTTGAATGTTTCATATAGCTTAGGAACAGAAGTTTTATTAGCAAGGTCAAGCTGATGAGAGATAATGTCTCTCTTTACCGAACTAATATTCGGATTGCTGTTTCTCAAAGCATTCTTCAGCTCATCTTTAAAAGTATCAGCCTTGCGCGCATATTCTAAGCTAGCATTGTTAAGTTCTGTTGCACGATCAGACATTAGTCACGCTCTTGATAGTAGTTTCTGGGGGCACCATTGGGATTGCCGTTAGTCCAATCCTTGCAGCCATTCTTGCAAACAAACACCGGCTTGTTGTACATAAAGTCTGGTCGTAGCGTTGAAGGGGGAACAACTTTTCCGCACTTAAAGCACTGAGATGATCCAGACTTATCGAGTAGTCTGTCTCCACGCTTCTGGAAGTCGTCTTTAGCTGCTGAGATTTCAGCGTTGGGGTCGTTAGACCACATAGAAGAGCTGACTGATTTTGATAGGTCATTGAAACCCTGGTTTAAGATTTCGTTACCACGGTTGTAGTTTGAACGCTGACGATAGTAAGTACTAGCTTCCAAACCAACGGGCAGGATGCTTTCTTCAAAGTCTTTGTTATAAGTTTCTGGGTCATCAGGATCAGTAAATCCAGGTGTGTGAGGTGCGATGGCAAGCTCTGTTATTTCTTCTGGGAAAGCAAAAGAGCGCACGCGGAATCTAGCTAGGGAGCGTCTGAGTGATCTTCCCCAGGTACCATTGCGTTCTTTTTGGTTGTTGTCTGCCATATATACCCCTAGTATTACAATATCTCTAGCGTTTTAAACTGGTTTTTACATAAATATAGGGATTTATTGCTCTTCTTCAAAGATATCAGCGTCTACATAATCAATAAAGTCTTCGTCATCATCTTTTGGCTTATTGAGTTTCTTTGCGCCGGTAGGCAAATCAGTGCCTCCGTTCTGATATTCTTCGATCTTTTTAAAGAGTTCTTCTTTCAAAGCTGCGGGAATAACGTCGCGGATAGCCAAAAGGATAATGTCGAGCTGGTTGAGCAAATCTTCTGGGCGGTAATCGTCCTTGCTTTCCTTCTCTAGCTTAGAGAGCATTTCCATGGCGTGCATGGTTTGCGTAAGTGTAGGCTTTTCGTATCCCTGGGCGATCTCTTCCCAGCCCTTAGCAACGATTACTTCATAGAAAGCTTCTGCTGTCAGCAAACGCTCACCGGCTTCTAGAATGCTTCTATTCTTTTCACGAGCACGGCGCTCAACAATATCACGAACCAGTCTCTTTTCGAATGGCAAGTGATTCTTCTGGTGATTACGAATATTCTCGTAGTTAATACGCTCGTTCTCTTCTAGACCTAGCTTATCCTGCAGCGGCTGGATTGCCTGCAAAACTTCCTTATAAGTCTTTGGGAACAACAACAAAGAGTCAATAATATTCTTTAGCTCATCGCTGGTGTTGCATACCTTACACAATGGTGATGACTTATAAAGGAACAGCTCACCATCAATCTCTTCGCTGAGGAGGTCTGCGGTGGTAGGGGTCATCTTTACAAGATCTTTGTATTCTTTAGTTCTTCTGTCCATCTTCTGGCTTTCTTCCGGTTCTAAGTGCATTAGGGTCTACATACTTACGACCAAATACGCCTTGATGCGGTGGAATATCGCTCCAGTCACCAATCTTGCTTTGCACTTCTCTACGTCTACGTCTTTCCAACTGATAATCGCTTAAGAAACCGCCTTCTCTAGCAGCATCGTTTCCATGCTCTTGTCGAATAGCTTCACGCTGATCGAGTAGCATACGGTGAGCAAACCAATCAAGTTTACCAACAGTACCAAGCTCATCCCAGTTCTTGGGTAACTTATCCTTGTACAATTCCTCTAGCTGATCATATTGAGCTTGAGGACTAATGGGCTTTTTGTTTTCTGTTTTTGGTTGTTCAGTATTTTTCTTGCGTTTTTTAATCATTATTATTTACATTCCAAATGTTGTCACAAAGTGTCTTTAAAGCTTTACGCTTGTACATCCCTACTTGTGAACTCCATTTGGTGAAGCCCATGATTCTGGCTACTTCTACTTCCTTACGGTTCTCCAGACATGACAGCACCACTGCTTGTTTCTGTCGAGGTGGAAGCTTATCGATACCGTCTAGAATGTCATAGAAATTAACTGTCACACCGTTGAGCAATTGAAGCTCAGGGTTGCCAGTGGTTCTATAGATCTCCTGCCATTCCCAATAGTTGTTGAGAAGACGCTCTAGGATCTGCCAAGTCATCTTTCCTCTGATGACTTCTTGCTTACGACTCTTTCTAGGAGTACTGCCCACCGGAACTCCTACGATAAATTTGGTTCTGTATATATCTTTGCGTGGCTTTTAGACTATTAACTTTATCGTTAATCATTCGCCATGCGCTATACTGAACAAAGTAGAAGTAACGGTCATCACGTGTTTCCATACGTGCACGAGCATTTAAATCATTTGTTGTTCCCTTAGCATGCTTGACATAAGCAGCATTGTACTTATCATCAAGCATGTAATAACTGAACTGAGCCTTGAGGTAGCGACGAGTTACTTCCTCTTCGATTGCAACGATTGCACTCTGAAGATTAAGGAACAGTCTGTCTGCCTCAGCACCAGTGATACTGCTATCGCTATTAAATCTAGCGATAATTACTTCCGCTGGCTGGACATATTCCTGAAGGAATTGATCAACGATCTGCTCGATACTTTCGAGCATCTCTTTCTCTTCAGGCTTGCCTTCCCAGCGGAAAGAACGTACGACGAATCGGTGAAGGTCACCGAACTTATCATCGTGGGCAACGTCGAGCTCAGGCTCTGTTAAGCCCTCAATGCCCTTACGCAATCCATTATATGAACTCATCTACAATCCATTCTTAAACTGTTAGTTTAGTGTATCTTAAATATTAAGCTTTTGCAAGCTTATTGATGATTATTTACATAAAATGAATAAAGATCGACCCATTGTTCAAGGGTCATTACAACGTATGCTTCTTTAACGTTTCGGTTTCTTCGCTTGATCACACTGATACCAAAACGTTTCTTAGCATTCTGTTGTTCTACCAAGGCTTCGTCCATGATGGTAGCAAGGGTAATCTTTGCCCAGTTCTTGGCTTCCACTACGGTATCCTTGACACCATTGATGTCACCTTTATCCAAGGTAGCTCCTGCACCGTAACGACGTTCTACCTCTGGGTATCCACGATCGTTGAAGTATTTGGCAACATCCAACTCCCATTTGCTACCTTTAGCTTTATTGGGATTGGTCATTTGCCGCCTGCCCAATTAATGTCATGTGGTGGTTCTTGCTTGTTAGACTTTTCTACTTCATATGACCAGTCACGGTATGCCCATGGCAATTCGTC